>OLSA01000106.1_pt1 | contig 65598 bp, 58 predicted proteins | sample 1672731 | NCBI WGS metagenome assembly OLSA01 (sample SAMEA3136718, study PRJEB25190) | human gut metagenome | biome: human gut; feature: human-associated habitat; material: faeces | place: Austria | collected 2013
ACACCGTACAGGAGACGCTGATCATTCCGCTGTATGCGCGGAAGGTCTGCTCAGAACTATACCCGAATCTCTACCGGGACGAAACAGCGGTTCGCCTGATTGACGAGATCGACTACGATTTTTCAGAGGCGGAGAAAAACTCCCGCGGCCTGATGCAGCGTTTCGGTTCACTGGAGGTGGCCATGCGGCAGAATGACCTTGCCTTCGAGGTGCGGGATTATTTGAAATACCATCCCAACGCGGCGGTGGTCAATCTGGGCTGCGGGTTGGATTGCACCGGCAGATCCTGCGACAACGGCAGCTGCAAAATTTATAATCTGGACTTTCCCGATGTCATCGCCGTGCGCAACGAGCTTTTGCCCGCCGGGGAGCGTGAGGAAAATATCCCATGCGATTTGAACAATACCGAATGGTTTAGAAAAATTGACTCTTCAAACGGTGCGGTATTCTTTGCCTCCGGCGTGTTCTATTACTTCCTGACCGAGCAGGTCAAAGCTCTTGTGCAGGGTATGGCAGACGCCTTCCCCGGCGGTGTGCTGGTGTTTGACGCTGCAAATCGGACGGCGGTGAAGATGATTGCAAAAACATGGCTCAAAAGCGCGAAAATCAAGGATGTCGGCGCATATTTTGCGGTTTCGGACGCTCCCCAAGAGATCAGTGCGTGGGATAGCCGCTTGCAGGTCACCAGCCGAGGCTATATGCTGGGCTACACCGATTTGAAAGACCCCTCCGTCAGCGGCTTTTTCCGGCTTCTTGCAAAAGTCGGTGACGGAATGATGAAGATGCAGATTGTAAAGATCAGATTTGGAGGCAAGCAATGAAAATTCTGGTATATGGTGCAGGTGTTTTAGGGTGCAATCTGGCAAGGAATCTGTTTCACGCCGGAAAGGATGTGACCCTGCTTGCCCGGGGAAACTGGGCAGAGGAAATCAGGAAGAACGGACTGCGGATCAAGGATCAATTCTCCCTCCGCACATCGGTCAGCAATATTCCTGTGGTGACGGAACTGGCACCGAATGTCCGGTACGATGTGATATTTGTCGTCCTGCGATATACGCAGCTGGATTCTGCTCTGGAAACCTTGCGGGCGAATCAGACGAAAAATGTTGTTTTTGTGGGTAACAATGTGCAGGCAAGAGCGCTGGCGGCGGCACTGCCGGAGAAAAATGTCTTGTTTGCCTTTGCGCTCTCTGCCGGGCATCGGGAACCTGACCGGGTCGTTTCTATCGACCTGAAAAAGATCACCATCGGGCAGCTGCGTGGGGCGGTCTCCAATGCGGAACTGATCGGAGAGATTTTCGGCGGTACCAAATACAAGGTCGTCTATGAGCCGAATATGGAGGACTATCTGCTCTGCCATGCGGCCTTTGTGATGCCTGCGGCCTTCGCCTGCTATAAGACGGACGGCGACCTGAAAAAGCTTAGGAGAAATACGGTGTACCTTGGACGGGTGATCGATGCCAATATTGAAGGCTACCGTGCCATACGCAATGCGGGACACGACATTTTGCCAAAGGCGGATGCAGACTTTGAGAGCGAAAAGTACCGCAAGACCTGTCTGCGCTTCTTTAAACTCATGTGCGCCACCTCACTGGGCAAACTATGTGCCTCCGACCACGCCATGAACGCCATAGACGAAATGAGCGCCCTGAATCGGGATATCAAGCGGTTCTTTGATGAGAACGGCGCGGCTTATCCCGTGTGGCAGGCGCTGGAGGCGGAGGCTGGGAGATACTTACGATGAAATACGCCGGAATGCCTTTCGGCATGTGGACGCTGTTTGCGCCGTCCTTCCGAAACCAGCTGACAGCGGTGTTCGGCTACGGTACGAATACGGCAAAAGCCATCACGAAAAAAGCAAAGCCGAAATACAGGGAGATCATCTCCGAGCTGCCCGAATTTGAAAAAGGCGATCGCTTCAAGATGAACATCGTCAACTGCGCAATGATCGGTGCGTTCATCCTCTCCATGCCGGAACACCCGGATGTGGAGCGGCTGACGGAGTATTATGCAAAATCCATGATGACAAAGCCCATGAAATGGTTTTGCCGCAAGAGCGGAAAAAACAAGTTTACCCCCAAAGATATTTCCGGCATGAAGGCGACCGCCACCTTGAAAGCCGCCGACCGCAACCCATATTCGTGGAACATGGAGTTTTACGAATATCCCGACGGCAGCGGCTACGAGGGACGCTTCACCAAATGCGGCATCTGCGTGCTAATGAAAAAGCAGGGGCTATATGACCTCACTTCCGCGCTGTGCCGTCTGGACTACACCATGAGCGAGGCGGGCGGCGTGACCGACTTTGTGCGGCAGTACACCCTCGCCTCCGGCGGGCCGTACTGCGGCTGCGGGTATAAAAAGAAGGACCTCGTGAAAGCCGGGACAGAGGCAGGACGGTGAAAACAGAAGAACAAGAGAAGTTTATCCGATGCTGCATTCTCGGCGCGATCGGCGGGATATTGATGGCTGCCGGAGATTGGCTGCTGGGGTGCGTTCCGCTATAGGAGACGGACACGGGAATGTTCAACAGAGCTTATTATCTGTCCGGCTCCTACGCCTTGTGGAAGCCCGCGCTGGTCATCGGATTGGGTGCAATTGGGTGCTTTCTCTACTCCTTCATGGTAAGGGCGCTGAATACGGATATTGACGCAAGGTATCAGAGAACAAAAGCTGTCCAGTATTTTTGCGGGATATTCACGGTTGTGGTAGCCTTGGCAATCCATCTCTGGGCGGCCACCAGCTCATCGTGGGCACCTTGCTGAACGATCTCGCCGTGCTCGACAACGGATATTCTGTCGGCATTTCGCACGGTTTTCAGCCGGTGAGCGATCATAATGACCGTCTTGTTATGGGTCAGCTCCGAGACGGCCTCCATCAGCTCCTTTTCATCTCTCCGGGTCAATGCTGGCCGTGGCTTCATCCAGAATGATGATGGGCGCATCCTTCAGCATGGCCTGGGCAGCGTTTCCGCCATCGTTGGGCGCTGCATATCCTCGCCGCGCAACACCTGTGCCGCCTTGCCGACGATGGCCTTGACCTGTGCGATGTCGTCAGTGTATCTCGCCGTCTGACATGCCCCAGAATTCATCGGCAATGTCCGTAAGATAGTAGAACCGGTGTTCGCTGAGCGGCAGGGCTTTCCCCTGCTTTTTCAGGTCAGGCAGAATCTCTTTTAACTGCTGCGTGGCTGCGAAGCCTCGTATTTGCCATACGCAAATACGAGGGTTTGGACGAGCTTACCCCCTATGCGCTGCGGGAGCTTGTCAAGGCGATCTACATTGAAGCCCCGGACAAGTCCAGCGGCAAGCGGCATCAGGGCATCCGCATTTCCTATGACCTTGTGGGCTTTATCCCCGTGGAAGAACTGCTGAAACAGGAAACGGCGTGACCGAAGCCACGCCGTTCCTGAGAAAATACGATATTACTTTCTTATGACCCCCGACCATTTCCCATGTTCCCTTTTCTGTCGAATGTGTACGGCCAAAAGAGGTGGTGAAAGCAACGCTCGGTCTTGCGACGTCTTGACGGAAGTACATAATTCGTCTATCATAAAGTCAGAATAAATCCTTGGAGGGGTGCTATATGATGATTCGATCTGCAACGGCCCTTCGGAATGACTACGATGGCATGGTGAAACTCTCGACTGAAAAGCAGGAGCCGATCTATCTGACGCGCAACGGTGACGGTGAAATGGTATTCCTGCCGATCGAGCTTTGGGAAAAACGACAGGCAGAGCTGGAGCTTTTTGCGGAAATGCTGCGCAGGGAGCAAAATAAACTCGCCGGTGCAAGAACATATTCCGCAAGCGCGCTGCGCGCCGATGTGGAGGATGTCCTTCGTGAGAGTTGAGTGGTTAAATGCGGCGCGGAATGAGTTTCTGACCTTTCTGAAATACTACAAAAGCCGCAGATGTCAAGTCTGAATTGCGCCAAATTTTCATCGTATATTTCGTCACTTCGCGCATAGTCAGCCACAGCATCTTGTGGTATCATACTCCCGTTTGTTTGACATCCGTATTCAAAGGAGGAGTATCATGCAGTACACTGACAACGAAGCCGCTTTGATCGGCGGTCTGATTTCCAACTACTTTCTTCGTCCGGCTGTATCCGCCGCACTGAAGGATTCCTATATTCATGTGCTGGAGCATCTGCACACAGGCCGGGTGTCTGCCGCCGATCTCAAGCAGATCCAAAAGGCGCTGGCGTTCCTGATGCCGACCTGTCAGATGTCCAGAGAAGCGCAGCGTGACCTGATGGGCGCCAGCCTGAAGACGACGGCGCTGCTGAGCTCCTGCCGCTGATTGCGAAAACTACAAATCGTCAAAAATGCTGCCGACATACGCTTCGGCAGCATTTTTCCATATCGGAAAGAGCGCCCCGAAGGGCGCTCCTCGCAGATGAAACAGGTCACATACGGAATTTACGGATGCACAGGAAAAGCTGAATACAAAGTTCTTGATACAGATCCTCATCCCATACACCGTCAATAACGGATTCCTTGGTCAGTAATGGTTGGTACATTGCCAGAATTTTCTCGTTCGCGAGGTCATCTCCGCTTTTGGCAAGAATCAGAAGCTCGTAGAAATTCATGTTTCCTCCTCCAGTTTCTCGCGGATGCGGCTCAGTGCGCGATAATAGATCGCCGCAGCGCCTTTATATCCAATCTGTAATTCCTGTGCGAGCTCGGTAAACGAGCGTTCCTCCAGAATTCTTGCCAGCAGAATATATCGTTCACGCTTTTGAAGCTGGTCAAGTGCTTCGAGGACTGCTCTGTACTCCATCAGCAGCTCCATTCTTCGGACGTATTCATCTTCCCATGCTTCTGCCGAGATGGGCTGCCGGTCAGGTTCCATCGGTCGTTCATGCTGTTGCTGTCTGTGACGCTGAGAAAGGTAGGCATTCTTTCTTCGCCTCAGCGTGACTTGAAGATAGGCGGTAAATTGGTTCTGAATCTGATATTCTTCACGGCTTCCGTCATTTCTATATTGCATGATTCACCCTCCGTATCCGTCTGTTTTCTGGCGAACAGGACGGTATACGGGGGATTTCTGCACCGATTAGGCCGAAAAAAGCGTAAAAAGTCACAGCCGGTTTCAAGCTTGCACAAGAAACCGGCTGCATGAATGGATTGTATCAGTTCATCTGCACGAGTTCTAATGTATGATGTGCTGGAATAAAAAAACTATATTTCTCCTCTCCGCTGCAGATTCATTCAAACCGCAAACGCTATGCGCTTCGTTTTTTATCAAATTAGTACTGGTTCAGTTTGTATCCGCGCACAGAGGCCCTGCCAGTTCCTGCATGAAGAACAGCTTGCCCGGCATGGTCGGAATGCGGCTGGAGGTCACGGCCTTCGTGGGGCCGTAGCGGAGGGTCATCCAGAAGCTCATGCCCTGCCACTGCATACCGCGCGACAGCACGCCGTCCGCGCCGCCGATGGCGTAGTCCGAGCCGAAGATGATCTTCGGGCCGATGGTATTCGCATAGCAAGGGATGAGTGGCCACGAGGAGCGGAAGGACGTGATGGCATTCTGCTCGATGGTGAATGGGTGGAGTCTTGCCCCAATGCGGCACGGCTCTGCCAGCCATGCTTCCTCGGTTTCATATTCATCGGCAAAATGCGGCTCCCAGAACGCGATATGGCACATGCGGCCAATGCCGTAGACCAGCACCTGTTTCGCGCCCTCGGCCTTCAGCGCGGCGATCTTCTCCGCATAGGCCGGCAGATTCTCTTTCGTTGCAAAATTGCGCTGGTCTTCCGGAACGGTCAACTCGCCGAGCGGCCCGTAGAAGGCGTTTACCATGGCGTTCTGGAACGCTGCCGGGTCAGACGCGGGCAGCGTGTTGCCCGCGGCGTCTGACCACTCGTCCATGTTAAAGCCGTAAACGTGCTTGCAGTCCACGTTCCACTCCTTCAGGAAGTAGACCGCCCACTTGTACATCCCCATCGGGCCGACCGGCAGGATGAGGATCAGCTTGCGGCCCTCCTCCTTCGTCCTGCGAATCTGCATGGCGATCTCGTGGCCCATATACGCACCGAATTCTTCGAGGTTTTCGCAGGCGACCGGCCGGAACGCGGGGTTCCAGAACGGCTGCGGCTGCGTGACCGACTCGGGCGGCTGCGAAACACAGTCCGCGATCTTCTCAATGTCCCAGCCTTTCGGGAAAACTTCTGCAAAATAAGAGTCTTTCAGGGTATCCGTCATATTCATAGCCGTTTCTCCTTCCGTTTACAGGTCAAATAGCTTCTTTTCATCATTGGAGCGGTACGCAAGCTCGATCACGCGCTGCACCTGCACCGCGTCGGATGCCGGAACCTCCAGCGGGCTGCCGGTCAGGATCGAGTTGGAAAAGCTCTCAATCTCCCGCGCGTACATGTCGCCGAATTCCGTATGCAGCTCCGTGCGTTCTGCGCCCGCATGATCCTGCTGCGCGTTATAGCCGCCCTGCTCCGTCAGGAAGATCGCGTCGATCGTGCCGCCGTCAACCTGGCCGATCACGCTGTCGCCGAGCAGCCGTCCGCGTTCGCCGAACACCTCCAGCCGCCATTTGGCCGCGTTATCCGGGATGTTGAAATTGGACTGCACCACGCACTGGCAGCCGTTCTGCATCCGCATCAAAACCGTCGAGGAATCGTCCACCTCATAGTTGAACGTCTGCGTGCCGTGCATGGCCGCGACCTCCGCAGTCTTGCTGCCGAGCACATATTGCAGCAGGTCGATGCAGTGCACGCCCATATCCACCAGCGCGCCTCCGCCGCCCTGCGTCTTTTTCTGCCGCCATGCACCGGGGATATCCGGATACCAGCAGGTAAACTGCGCATAGGCGGACACCGGCTTGCCGATTTTTCCCTCGGCAATGGCCTTTTTCATCGCCTGAATGCAGGCACCGAAGCGCATCATGAAGCCCGCCGCAATCAGCACACCCTTTTCCTTGCAGTGCTCGACGACCTCCTGCCCTTCCGCCGCCGTCATTGCCAGCGGCTTTTCAATCAGAATATGCTTACCTGCGTCTGCTGCCGCCATTGCCTGCTGTGCGTGCAGAAAAACCGGGGACGCGATATAGACCGCGTCGATCTCCGGGTCGTTCAGCAGGTCTTCCGCAGACGTATAGGCCTTTTTGCAGTTCCATTTCGCGCGGCAGCTTTCCGCCAGCTCCGGCGTGATCTCCATGACGGCGACCAGCTCTGCATTTTCGCACTGCATCATACCGGGGATCGTCCGGCGCTGGGCAATGCCGCCTGCGCCGATAACGCCCCAACGAACCTTTTTCATAGCTATGTATCCTCCCTTGCTTACGGCAGCAGATTCTTTGCCGCCATTCTCGGATAGACGGTATAGGGCCGGAAGCCCTCGGCATACGCGGCTCCGCACTGATACCCGCGGTATTTGGAGCAGGTGCGCACCATGTCCGCAAAATCAATGTTGTCATGCTCCAGCATCCAGTCCAGCTGCGACCGGTGGCAGCGGAGCGCCGCCAGCTTCGTCTCGATCTGCTCCGTGATATCCACATAATGTGTCGGCTGGAAGCCGACACCTGCCAGCGTATCCATAAAGAACACCGGGATAAAGCTGGAATACGGCTCAAAGCTGCGCGGGCGGTGACTCAGGCCGGAGCAGAAGCTGCCGTTGGTCACGATGCGGCTCGTCTCCGTGTGATCCTGCATATAATCCGCGTCGTTGTGCGTAATAATGACGTCCGGCCGCGTGCAGCGGACGACATCCGCTATCGCATCCATGACCGCCGGATCGTGGCTGTTGACCAGCATATCCCCGACATTCAGGTTGAACGTCTGCTTTGCGCCGATGATCTTCGACGCTTCTTCAAATTCCTCCGCGCGCATCGCCGCCAGGGGTTCCGGCTCGATGACCACATGGCCCTGATTGCCGTTCGCCACATGGCAGGTGTAGATCTCCGCGCCCTGCTCGACATATTTCCGAAGCGTACCCCCGCAGGCGATCTCCAGATCGTCCGGGTGGCAGCCGACTGCCAATACTCTCATGGTTGTTCCTTCCTTTTTAAACATGCACGTTTTGCCCGATTCCCTATATGTTCAACATACCGCGCTCGAATTATTTTGTCCACTAAAATAAATCGAAACGTCCAGAGTTTAGCCAATCAATTCATACGAAAGGCCCCTGATGCACTGGATTCTCGCATCAGGGGCCTTTTGCGCCGGAAGACGCTCAGAAGTCGTATTCGATTTTGACCGGCATACCGGTTTTGCTGGATTCGACGGCGGCAAGGCTGGCCTTGACGGTCTTTGCCCCCTCAACAGCGGTGGTGCGGATGGGCTTGTCGTTGACGATGCAGTCCACAAATTCATCCAGTTCACCTGCGGCGTTGTGATTGTTGACGATTACGGGATATTCAATCGGAATCGCATGAGACTGCGGCAGATCCGCAAACAGCGTTTCACCGTTGCCAACGCCATCCTTGAACACGGTCATGTGATTGCTGGTATTGTCGGTGATGATGGTGCCCTTCGTTCCGTAGAATACGCTGCGCATCGTATAATTGCGCTTGCAGCCGGTGGAGACAAACACCTTGCCGATGACTCCATTCGGGAATTTCATGACAGCAACTGTGCAGTCGTCGGTCGGATAATTGGGCAGCATCTTGTGGTTCGCGTAGGCGAAAACCTCCGTCGGATCGCCGGCAATCCAGCGGGCCAGATCGACCGCGTGGCAGCCTCCGCCAAGGAACCCATGCCGCAGCGGGTCAAGACGCCACGGCAAATCAATCTTTGAGTAGTCATGCGCGTACTCGGTTTCCACGAAGAACAATTTGCCGATTTCGCCGCGGTCGATGAGTTTTTTTGCCTCAACAAAGCCCGGCGTATAGCGGCAGATCTGGCCGACCATCATCTTGGTTTCGGCAGACTTTGCCGCGGCGATCATATCCCGGCATTCGTCAAGCTTCAGCGCCATCGGTTTTTCGCACAGCACATGCTTCTTCGCAGCCAGCGCCGCAAGCGTGATCTCTCTGTGCGTCTGATCAGGCGTAACGATAATGACGGCGTCGATTCCCGGATCATTCAAAACGTCGCGGTAGTCCACCGCAGTTTTTTCCACGCCGAATTTCTCAGCCGCCTCATGCAGAAGCGTTTCGTTGAGATCGCAGAGCATGGCAAGCTCGGTGTTCGGGTTGTCCATGACAGCCTGCATATGTACCTGCGCCATAATGCTGCAGGAAATAACGCCAATTTTGAGTTTCTTTTTCATAACAGTTCCCTCTCTGATAAAAGTGTAGATGATTTACTTTGTGGAGCCGGCGGAAATCCCCATGATGATCTGCTTGGAAAGGATCAGGTAAATTGCGATTGCCGGAACAGCTGCGATCAGGATACCGGTGAGTTGGAACGGCGTGTCCGCATTATACATGGAAACCAGTCCGTCCAACGCCGGCATGACCAGCCGCTTGTTGACACTCTTGATGATGACCATCGGCGGCAGCAGATCATTCCAACTGGAGATAAAGCCCATGATGGTACAGATCGCAATAGCGGGTTTGCCCATAGGGATTATAATATGGAGGATTTTTCGGAAATAGCCGCAGCCATCGATTGCCGCCGCCTCAAGCAGTTCATTCGGGACGCTGCGGAAGCTGGACGTCAGGAGCATGATCGAACTTGGAATCCCGATCGTGCCGGTCACAAGGATCAGTCCGCGATAGGTGTCGATCATGTGCAGCTTCGTCAGCATGGTATACACTGGGATCATGATGACCTGAAACGGGATGAACATGGCCGAAATGATGAGCGGATATATGGCATTCTTTCCGCGAAAGCGCAGCTTCGCAAACGCATAACTGGCGAAAATGGCCAGAGGCATGGTAAATACCAGCTTCAGAACCGTTACCAAGAGCGTATTGAAAAGATACTGTCCGATCTTGAAATTCTTGAAAATGATCAGATAGTTTTCAAAATGTCCCTTCAGCAGATCGACGGAGAACATATCCTTCATATATTCCGCCTGCGACTTCAGGGAGTTGACACCCATGAAGTACAGCGGATACAGGTAGGAAACTGCCAGCAGGATCAGAATCAGGTAGATCAGAATATTCGCCGGAATTGAACGTTTTTCAAGCTTTTTTCCCATACCGTCACCTCCAATCATCGGCTCTGTTGCTCATACGCATCTGAATGACCGTGATTGCCGTGATGATCAGCAGCAGGATCACGGAAAGCGCGCACGCCTGACCGAGTTTGGTTCCGTTGAAGCCCTTGACGTAAACCATGTAGTCCAGTGTCGTCGTTTCATAGCCGGGCCCGCCGTTGGACAGCGAGTAGATCAGCGGGAAAATACCGGTGAAAATCCAGATCATGGCGCTGACAAACGAGTATTCCAGCGTGCTCGCCAAAAGGGGGATCGTGATACTGAAAAGCCGCCGCCAATAGCCTGCGCCGTCGATGGTCGCCGCCTCCAGAATACTGGGGTCGATACCGGTCAGACCGCCGAAGATGATCAGCACCTGCCAGCCGATGTTGCTCCAGACCAGGCAGAGGAACACGACGAAGCGCGCGCTCGGACCGGAATTGAGCCATTCGATTGCCAGCGCGTCAAGCCCAATGGCACGCAGGACCTCGTTCAGCGGGCCGGAGTAGCTAAACATGATCTTGTACAGAAGGCCGACGACCGTCATGGAAATGATCGAGGGAAGATAATATACAAGCCGGAAAAATCTCCAGCCGGGTATGCGGTCATTTAAAATTACGGCGATGATCATGCCGATCAGCGCCTGTACGGGAATTGTCAGGAGAAAGACGCCGGTGTTTTTCAGCAGCGTCCAGAAATTCGGGTCAGAGAATATGCGGATGTAGTTCCGCAGGCCGACCGGATCGCTTTTGAACATTCCATCCCAGTTGGTAAAGCTCTTTACGAGCACCATACCGATGGGATACGCGCAGACCAGCAGTTCCAGTGCAAGCACCGGCAGAACGGACAGCCATCCCTGCTGGTTTTCCCGCCGCAGCAGTGCGCTGTGTTTTCCAGATTTCATGGTTCACCTCTGCTTTCAATCACCCGCAGCGCAGAGCGCTGCGGGTGACCGTGTATCTGTGCCGCACGGCACAGAGCTTCACATTTTCTGTCAGTCAAGCTGTGCGTCGTCCATTGCCCGTGTCAACTCGTCCAGCGACATGTTGCCGACCAGGACCTGGCACGGCAGAGAGCAATAGATGTTTACCACATCGGCACTCAGGCAGTTGTCCGGCCAGAAGTAAAGGCCGCCAGCCATCTCGACCGCCTGCGCGAAATAGGGATCGTCCGTCCTGCCGATATCCGCGGCGGTGATATCCGTGCGGATCGGTATGGCGGAATTCTTGGTATACATGGAGACCATTTCGTCGCGCGAAAGCAGGAACTTTACAAACTCGACCGCCATGTCGGGATTTTCGCTGAAGTTGGACACACCAAGCGCCGCGCCGACGCCGCCGACAGCAGTATCCGTATCGATGAGTGATTCCTCCGCAGTGGGAACCGGCAGCATGCCGAAATCGTTGCCGAGCGCTTCATGATAGGTTTCATAGTCACCGAAATAGAGCGTATGAAGCGCGCTACCGCCCTGAAGGAATACGTTGTAATTGTCGGTAGAGGTAGCGGTATCCTTGTTCAGCCATCCGTTGTCATAGAATTTCTTGTATTCGTTCATCATGAACTTGAAACCCTCGTCATCTGCGAAGGAAACCTGTTCATCTGTGTGGGCAAGAATGCCGTCAAGACCGCTGAGCTGTTCCCACCACATGCTGAGGCAGTACAGAAGCAGGCCGGGATAGCTTTCATCCAGGTGCAGGGGCTGAATGCCTGCGTCGCGAATCGCATCCAGTGCGGCATAGAATTCATCGATGGTGCGCGGCGGATTTGCTTCAAAGTCAAGGCCAGCCTGCTTAACCAATGACTTATTGTAGGCAAAGCACGCGACACTTTGACCGAGATACGGCATACCATAGATCGTATTATCCGCGTTCATGCCCTCGGCGCAGGTTTCCCAACCGACGACCTTCGTGCGCAGATCATCATCCAGATAGTCGTTCAGCGGCAGCAAGCCGTCCTTGAGTGAGATCAGCGCCGGGCCGTTCACAAAGCAGGCAATATCCGGGCCGTACCCGGCACGGGTCGCTGCTTTGAAGTCATTCATCAGCTGCGCATTGTCGTTATACGCATTGATCTCGATGGTCACATTGGGGTGCAGCTCACGGAAGCGTTCGATGGCCTGTGAGATGTACCAGGTCTCCTGCCCTTCCTTCAACTCGTTCGGGCGGATCATGTCGTTGCAGCTCCAGAGCGTCAGCTTGATGGGCTTGCTTTCGTCTGTCGTCTGCTCTGCCGGAGCCTGCGCATCAGCCGTATCCGGTGCTGCAGGTGCGGCGCAGCCCACGATGCCAAGCGCCAATGCAAGCACCAGCGTGAGCGCCAGAAATTTGCGTACATGGTTCATTTTCATTCCTCCGCTTTCTTTTTTGGGATCGCTGCTCATAGTTTAGTGGAAGCGTCTGCGAAATAACATACAGCTTCTTGCATAAAATATCGTTTTTTTGTTCAAACGGTCGCCTGCTGTGCCGCGCTGCAAAAATAACGATTTTTTGCTGCAAAAAATCGCCGCAGCTGAACTGCGGCGATTTTCTACGGCATTTCCTGTCCGTCCGGCTGGCTCTGCCGCTTGAAGCGGTAGGGCGTAAGGCCGGTTTCCTCGCTGAAAATCGAAACGAAGTGGCTGACGGAGGTGTAGCCAAGCTGCGCGCTCACCTCGCCGACCGGGTACAACCGGAGCAGCTGCTTTGCCTTTTCGATTTTCTGTGCTCGGATATACCCGCTCAGATTCATGCCGGTCGCCTGCTTGAAAAAACGGCTGACATAGGAGGGGCTCATATAGACCTCCTGCGCAATATCTTCCAGCCGGATTTTGCCGCACAGATGCGCCTGTACATATTCTGTGATCTGCCGCAGCAGGATATCCGGCTGTGACTGGCTCCGGCGCGCGTCCAGCACGTCGATCAGGCGGTGAATGCCGGCTGCCGCAAGTGAAAGTTCCGCTGCCGAAGCACAGCTTTTCACGATCTCGTCGCCGCTGACCTCATCTGCTCCCGCAATGATCCCCGTCTGCTCCGCCAGAAGGATCGTTCGCTGAATAAACGCAGTAAGTTGTGCCGCCGCCTGCATGATCTGTGGTTTTGCAGCTTTCAGATGCGCTGTCAGCGCATCCAGTTCGGTGTGCAATGCCGCAGCGCTGAAAGTGTTGGTTCGCTTATAAGCCGGGCGGCCGGCTGTGTGCCGAGCAGGAGATGCGCTGAACCGGTAGAGTTTGCCGTGTCCGTCGTAATAGGCCGACACACAGGCTTGATGCGCGTGCTCATAGAGCGCCGGTATCTGCCGGGCATCATTCGCGTTTTCGCTGATTCCCATGCTCAGGATGCAGTCAATGCTGCTTTCCGCCATGCTTTGCAGCCGTGAGAAAGCCTTCTCCATCCGTTCGGGCGAAAGCGCAGGCAGGAGCGCGGCAATATTCCGTCCCGTCGTACGGAAGAAACAGCAGGAACCCTCACGGCAGAAGATCTCCTGCGCGATGGCGATGATACCGGCATAGGGCGGCTGCGCGCGCTGACTGCCGGTATCCGGCAGCTGAGCCGTAAGCAGGCCAACTGCAAACGGCGCTCCGCGCTTCAAAATCCCCCATTTTTCCAGTTGGTACGGCGCTGTGCGCAGATTTTCCGCCGCACCGCTCAGCAGCAGATTCAGATACTCCGTCCGCATCTGCGGCGCCGTATCGGTATACGCTTCGCCGTCCGAGTTCCGGAGCCGCTCCCGCTTCAGCTGCTGCGCAACGCGCCGCACCGTTTCCAGCAGAACATCCGGCGTTTCCAGATCCTTCTGCAAATACTCCGCCGCGCCGAGGCTCACCGCCTCCTTGTAGCGCTGAATATCGTTCATGCAGCTCAGTACGATAAAGCGGGTTTCCGGAGCCGCGTCCTTCACGCGCCGAATCATCTCCAGTCCGTCGATCCCCGGCATGACGATATCCACGATTGCAATGTCGGGCTGCTCCCGCAGGATCAGTTCAATTCCCTCTTCCCCGCTGCGTGCTTCGCCGACAATGATAAAATGATTCTGCTCCCATGGAATGACCGTCCGCATACCGATCAGATGAAACGGCTCATCATCGATCAATACAAGCTTCATCACGGTGCGTTTCCTCCCTTCCCATTTTCAGCGGCAGCCGCAGATACACGCGCGTATAGCGCTCCGGCTCACTTTCAATCGTAATGCCGTAGCCGCTTCCGTAGAGCATCCGCAGCCGCTCCAGCACGTTGTACACGCCGATATGATTGCTTCCGCGCCCGGACATCAGGTGATCGCCGCTGAGGATCTGCGTCAGTTTCTCCGGCGTCATCCCGATGCCGTCATCGCAGACGGCCAGCGTCAGATCGCCGTCCGCGGCAGAGGCCGTGACAAGAATGGAGCCTGCCTCCGCACGCTCTGCAATCCCATGCAGCACGCTGTTTTCCACGATCGGCTGCAAAATAAGCTTTGGGATCTGCGCATCGAGCAGTTCGTCCGGAACCTGCGCCTCATAGGTGAACAAATTCTGATAGCGCAGCTTCTGGATATAGATGTACTTTTCCAGATAAAACAGTTCGTCGCGGAGCGACACGGCATGGTCGATCCCGCTGAAGCTGTAGTTGATCATGCAGATAAACGCACTGATCGCCTTGCTGATTCCCGCCGCTCCCTTCAGTTCTGCCATCCAGCGGATAGTATTGAGCGTGTTGCGGATAAAGTGCGGATTGATCTGCTCCTGCAAAATCCGGATCTCAAGATCATGCCGTTTTTCGTCGTCGCGGCGAATCGTCTGGATGCTGTTATCCAGCGCCTCGACCATGTCATTGAAGCCAAGATACAGATCTCCGATCTCATCTGCCGATCCCGGCTGCACGCGCACGGAAAGATCACCGCGCTGCACCTGCTTCATGCTGGCGCTGAGCGCTGTGACGGGGAAAATCAGCCAGCGATTGATGCAGAGCATCATGACGGCAATGCACATGCAGACTGCCAAAATCAGCGCTGCCGTCAGCCATGAAAGCGAGTAAACCGAACGATACAGGTCGGTATCCGGCACGATCATTGTCAGCGTCCATTTGTCCCGGCTTCCCGGAAACTCGATCTGCGTGGAGAAAACCTGTCCGCGCTGAAGCCCCAGCCGGACGGTTCCGCCGTTCGGCTGCGCAAAAAGGTCAGGCTCCGGCGGCACGCCCTCGGAGGATATCACATAGTCTCCCGTGCTGCTGGATAAGAAAACAAGACTGTTTGTCGTGATCCTGGAACTGCACAGCAGCCGCTCCAGCTGCGTTGTGCTGATGCCGAGCAGCGCCACGGCAGCGGTCTGTCCGTCCACAACCAGATTGCCCGCGACGTAGAGTGAGCGGCCGCCCAGCAGATTAAACAGGTCGTCCGTCACGCCATACCAGACGCGGCTGTAATTGCTGCTGCTCAGCGCCTGATACCATGCGTAGGCGTCCAGCCGGTTCCTTCCGTCGCCGCCCGGCGCAAGATAGGTGGAATAGCACGGTCCGTCCGGAAACACCAGCGCATAGGAACTGGGCATTTTCAGCCGCAGCAGATTCCGCGCACTATATAGTTCAGTTTCCAGCTGTTCCTGATAGGAAAGATGTGCCTCACTGGTATCCGGCAAATAGCGTAAACCGGAAAGCACGACAGTATTTGTTGGAAGTTCCTGAACCGTTGCATAGAGCAGATCGACCTTTTCGTTGATCTCCTGCGCGGTGATGATCAGGTTTTTTCGCGCAAGCGTGTTGGTCTGCTCCTTGATGATATTTCGTGACTGCGCGGTCGAAACAATGCCCATGACCAAAACCGGGATAATTGTCATGAGCGCCATTGTCAGCATAATCTTTTTTCGGATTCCAAAACGGTGGCGCATATCGTTTCTCTCCTCAATCTGTCTTCCGTGCAAGCATCTGGGCACGGCTGAACGCGCGGTATTCCTTCGGCGTCATATTCAGATACTGCCGGAACGCTGCGTGATACGACTGCATGTCCTCATAGCCGGACGCGCGTGCGGCCTCGCTGACCGGGCAGCTGCTGCCAGCCAGAAGCTCGCAGCTTTTCTCGATCCTTGTCCGCCGCAGATACTCCCGGAAGGTCAGCCCCGTTTCCTGCCGGAAGCGGCGGCTGATATATGGGACGCTGTAATGCTCACCTGCACAGAAATCCTGAAGCGTGACATTGCGTGCGTAGTGCCGGTTGATATACAGGATTGCCTTTTCCACGGCTTCGCAGCCGGTATGCGGTGCCCGTTCCGGCACGAGTTTCCGCAGCGTCAGAATCAAAATCTCCGTCAGCCGTCCGCGGAAGATCTCCGCGCTTCCAAACTGCATCTGCCGGTATTCCCGCACCATGCCGCCAAGCAGCGCGCCGACGCGCCCGTCTTCGTCGTGAAACACGCAGTCCGTCCAGTTTGCACCGAGGATCATCTTGTAATACCGCATCAGGCACGCCTGCAGCAATTCGTTCAGACTCCGGCAGCAGCGCATCGTCTCGTCAATGGCCTCCGGCAGAAACAGGCAGTTGATCAGCGTCAGCCCGCAGCTGTTTTCATAGCGGTGCGTGCTGCCAAGATCCACAAAAAAATAGTCGCCGCCGTGTAGGATGGTTTTGGTATCATTGAGCGTATGCTCGCAGGTGCCGCCAGTGATATAGACCAGCTCAAAAAACAGGTGGTCGTGCTGCTGCAGATCCTCCTGTTCACGCTCCACCATGACAAGGCTTTCGTTTTCATGCCGCGTGGTTTCCTGCATTCGGATCGTTCTCTTGGTCATGGTTAAATTCACCGCCTTTTCGGGTAAATAATACGGTCTGGAATTTATCTTAGCGTCTGTTATGATAGAAGTCAATCAGAAACCTGAACAGGAGGCATGCAATATGCAATGGTCTGCAAACTGGATCCGTCCCGCAAAGTCTTACGGCGACGTCTGCCCGGCGTTCCGAAAGACGTTTTTCTGCCCGGAGAACGTCGTTTCCGCCGCGCTCCGGATCACTGCACTGGGGGTCTACGAGGCATCGCTCAACGGCAGCCGCGTGGGTGATTTTATCCTTGCGCCCGGCTGGACAGTCTATCAAAAGCGTCTGCAGGTGCAGCAGTACGATCTGCAGATCTGTCCCGGTCAGGAAAATGAGCTGACAGTGGTGGTCGGCGCGGGCTGGTATCGCGGCCGCCTCGCGGGATGGCTTCCGGATCAGAACGGCAACGCGGCGCTTCCGGCCGCGCTGACGGCGGAGCTGACGCTCCGGTATCCCGACGGCCATGCGGACACGATCTGCACAGACGCAAGCTGGCAGACGGCGGAAAGCGCCGTGCGCTTTTCCGAGCTGTATGACGGCGAAACGTATGACGCCGCATTTGAGCCGTCTGTCTGGACGCCCGCCGCGCTCTATGACGGCCCGACCGATACGCTGATCGAGCAGCAGGGCGAGCCTGTCCGTGAGCAGGAACGCATTGCGCCCGCCCGCATCTTCAAAACGCCTGCCGGCGAAACCGTCGTGGATTTCGGCCAGAATCTGACGGGCTATGTGGAGATCGCGCTGGACGGTGTCAAGGGCGAAGCCGTGGAGCTTTCGCACGCGGAGGTTCTGGACAAAAACGGGAACTTCTACACGGAAAACTACCGCTCTGCAAAGGCAAAATACCTTTATTTCTGCAAAGACGGCGCGCAGCGCTATAAGCCGAAGCTGACATTCTACGGCTTCCGCTACATCCGCGTCGACCGGTTCCCGGGCGGTGCGGAAAACGTCGCGCCGGAAAACTTCACGGCCATCGCCGTCCACTCTGACATGAAGCGCACCGGATATCTTTCCTGCTCCGACCCACTTTTGAACAAGCTGTTTGAGAACGTGATCTGGGGGCAGAAGGGCAACTTCCTCGATGTGCCGACCGACTGCCCGCAGCGCGACGAGCGCCTCGGCTGGACGGGCGATGCGCAGGTATTCATCCGCACGGCGTGCCTGAATTTTGACGCAGAGCGCTTCTTTACAAAATGGCTTGCCGATCTTGCCGCCGACCAGCGCGAGGACGGCGCAGTCGGGCACGTCATTCCGAATATCCTGCGTCAGAGCGGCAGCGCCGCCTGGGACGACGCTGCGGCGATCTGCCCGTGGGCGGTCTATCTGGCCTACGGCGATCCGAGTATTCTGCGCGCGCAGTTTGCAAGCATGAAAAAGTGGGTGGATTATATCACCGCCCACACCACGACAAAAGATCTCTGGACTGGCGGTACGCATTACGGCGACTGGCTGGGGCTGGACGCGCCGTCGGGCAGTTATAAGGGCTCAAGTCGAGAGGATCTGATCGCCTCCGCGTTCTACGCGCATTCCACCGCGCTCGTTGTAAAGGCGGGGCGTGTACTCGGTCAGGACATCTCCGCATACGAGGCGCTGTACGAACGCATCGTCCGTGCGTTCCGGCAGGCATATCCGGTCTATCAAACGCAGACGGAATGCACGCTCGCCATTTATTTTGCGCTTGCCGAGGACACGCAGAAGACGGCAGATCAGCTGGCGCAGATGATCCGAGACTGCGGCACAAAGCTCCAGACCGGCTTTGTCGGGACGCCGTATCTGCTGCACGCGCTGTCCGCGCACGGCTATACGGAGTTGGCCTACGATCTGCTTCTGCGCCGCGAATACCCGTCCTGGCTCTATCCGGTCACAAAGGGAGCTACCACGATCTGGGAGCACTGGGACGGCCAGATGGAAAACGGGGATTTCTGGAGCAGCGACATGAATTCCTTCAACCACTATGCCTACGGCGCAGTCGCCGACTGGGTCTACACCGTGGCGGCAGGCATCCAGACCATTGAGGAAAAGCCCGGCTACGTAGCCGTCCGCATCGCGCCGCAGCCGGACAAGCGGCTGGACTGGCTGGAAGCATCGGTCGAAACGCGGCACGGCCTTGTCCGCTCCCGCTGGGAAAAGCAAGAGAATCTGTGGCGCTATGAGATCGAAACTCCGGTCGAGGCAGAGATCATGATCGACGGCAGAAAAAAGATCTGCCGCCCCGGCCGCTATATTTTCTTCAGTGAGCTCGGCTGATATAAGAAAAGAGCGCCCTGCGGGGCGCTCTTTTGCAGTAAAGCGGGCTGCATATCATTCAGTTTTTTTATCTCTGCACCCGTCCCGTGCCGTCGCCGCCCATGAGCTTGGTCACGTCGGAGAGGGAAACGCGGTTGAAATCGCCGATGACGCTGTGCTTCAGACAGCTTGCCGCGACTGCGAATTCCAGCGCAGCCTGCTTGTCCTCGTAATGGTTCAGGCCATAGATCAGGCCGCCCGCAAAGCTGTCGCCGCCGCCCACGCGGTCGATGATATCGCGGATCTCGTATTTCTTAGAGACGTAGAAGCTCTTGCCGTCGTTCAGGCAAGCCGCCCAGCCATTCCAGTCGGCGCTGTGGCTCTCGCGCAGCGTGATGGCGATACACTGCATGTTCGGATAGGCTTCCAAGACCTTATTGCCGAGGGTGCGGTATTTCTCGCGGTCAAGCTCGCCGGATTCGACGTTCACGTCAACGGTAATTTCGAGTGACTTCTGCACGTCTTCCTCGTTGGCAATCGCCACATCAACGTACTTGGCAAGTTCCCGCATGACCGCACTGGCCTTTTTGCCGTATTTCCAGAGATTTTTACGGTAATTCAGGTCGCAAGAGACGGTGATGCCGCGCTGTTTTGCTTTCTTGACGGATTCCAAGCTCAGTTCCATTGCAGATTCCGAGATTGCGGGTGTGATTCCCGTGATGTGAAACCAGTCCACGCCCTCAAACGCCTTGCCCCAGTCGATATCGCCGGGCTTTGCAATGGCAATCGACGAATACGCCCGGTCATAAACGACCTTGCTCGGAAGCTGGTTCGCGCCTGTTTCGAGATAATAAATGCCCATGCGTCCGTCTCCACGGACGATTTTTTTCGTGTCCACGCCGAAGTAGCGCAGCTCGCGGATGCAGGCGTCGGCAATGTCGTTCTGCGGCAGGACGGACAGGAATTCCGCGTCCATGCCGTAGTTTGCAAGGCTGACGGCTACGTTTGCCTCACCGCCGCCGAACGTCGCTTCCAGCATTGGGGACTGGAAGAAGCGCTCGTGACCGGGTGCTTTCAGGCGGAGCATGATCTCACCAAAGGTTAATACTTTCATCCGCGCACCTCCTTGACGATCTGCGAAGCTTCTCGGCAGAGTGCCGTCACTGCGTCAAAATTACCTGCGGCAATCTCTTTTTTCGGGCACAGCCAGCTTCCGCCGACGGCGTACACAAACGGCGCTTCGAGATACTCTTTCAGATTCTTCGCGCCTACGCCGCCGGTCGGGATGAATTTAATTCCGCCGAACGGCGCGGAGAGCGATTTCATGGCCTTGAGGCCGCCGTAAACGCCTGCCGGGAAGAACTTCACCACGTTCAGACCGAGCTTCATCGCGGCCATGATTTCCGTCGGGGTCACGCAGCCGGGCGTGATGGGAACGTTCCGCTCCACGCACCAACTGACCACCTCCGGCTCAAAGCCCGGAGAGACGATAAACTGCGCGCCGCATTCCAGCGCCTGCTTGCACTGGTCAAGCGTGATAACTGTGCCCGCGCCGACCAGCATTTCCGGGCAGTTTTCACTGACCGCCTTGATGGAATCTGCTGCTGCCACTGTGCGGAACGTGATCTCCATCACGTCCACACCGCCAGCCAGCAGCGCCTTCGCAGTCAGAACCGCGTCCTTTGCGTCGTCCAGCACCACGACCGGCACGATGCCTGTATGCCGGAACCGATTCAAACTTTCTTTCATATCCATATCCTCTCAATCAACATTGCCGGTTTCGCGGTAGCTGCGCCAGACATTTTCAAAGAAGTCGTCCGTCTGCGGGATCGGGCGCACTGGGCGCCAGGTGCAGTGCCAGCCGTCTCCATCTCTTTGAATCTGCTGCACCAATCCGCGGCGGCTGCCGTCGTCCAGCGCGAACGTGAACGCATCCGGCAGCTGTGCATAGGGCTTTCTGCCGTGCGGATCGGTATAGAGCGCGCTGCCGCGGCTTTTGCCGTACTGTGCGGCATAGTCCGCCATGGCGGAAAGATACGCCTGCTGCGCAAGGAGCAGATCGCGCAGCCCATACGCTGCGGGCAATTCCTCCGGCGATGCAATCCGCAGCGTTTTGTCCAGCGCACGCGATTCCTCGTCTGCTTCTTTCAGACACAGCGCAATCTCCGCACTGTTTCGGATCGCGCCGCCGCAGCGACTCATACGAAGCTGCGCCGCAGCCTTGATCGCCTTGAGATTGCTCTCGCCGTGCAGGATCTGTGCGGAAAAGCTGTTTGCCCATGTCAGCGCATCCCGTGCAGCAGCAGCAAAGCCCTCCGGCAGCGCACCGGTGCAGCGGCGGCTGATATACTCCGCGGCGCGGCGGCTGCCCACCTGTCCGGCGTTCAGCGCCGTGCCGCCGGGCCTGCATACGCCGTGCGTCCCGGCAGCCTCGCCCGCAGCGAACAGGCCCCTGATATTCGTCTGCCACCAACAATCCACCGCAAGGCCGCCGTTATTGTGCTGCGCACAAAGCGCGATCTCCAGTGGCTGCGTTTCCAGATCGACGCCATGCTCACGGTAAAACTCTACTGCGGGCGCGTTCATATGCCGCAGCCGCTCGATCGGCGTGCCGAAGCATGCGCCTGCGCGCGTCAGATACTCCCGCGCCTCCGCGTCGAGCTGTGAAAAATCAATTTCATCTCCGCAGGGATTGCGGCGGAAATCCAGCCAGACGCGGCGGCCCTTGCAGCGCTCCAGATAGACCAGAACATCGATGATCGAGCTTCCGCCCTCGAGCTTTTTCACATCGAACGGCCACTGATAGCCTTTCAGGAACAGCTTGCTGAGCATTTCTGAGGATGTCTTGAAAAAATCCATCAAAAATTCACGCTCGTCCGTCTGGTCGAGCGCTGTGGAGATCATGCGCGGAAGCACCTGCATATATGTGCCCGACACGTTCCAGCGCGGGTGCAGTGAGGCGAGACCGTACTGCCACTCGGTCAGATTCTGGCCGATCACTCCAGCCTCCAGCGCAATGCCGGTCGAACCATGGTGTCCGGCCGGATAGACGCTGTCCGCGTAAATTCCGGCAGGCCCGCCGGTCGCCCAGATGACGTTCCGGCAGTGGATCAGCGCATAGCGTGTTTGTTCCGAACGCGCTGCGCGGTTCAGGCACAAAAGGCCGAGCACTCGCTCACCGTCCGTCAGAATACGGATAACCTGCATACCGTCCAGCATCGGAACGCCCTCCGCGCAAACGGCGGCTTCCAGCACCTGCGTCATTCTCTTACTGGTATACGGCCCGGCGCTGGTCGCGCGGCGGCGCGGGTCATGGTCGGTCTTGTAGCCGACGTATTCCCCGTAACGGCTGCGCGGAAATTCCACGCCAAGCTCCGCCAGCTTCAAAAAGCACGGCGCGGAGAGCGCCGCTTCGCACAGCGCGGTATCGCCGTCAACGCACTGGCCGTCAAAAAGCGTCTGCGCCATTTCGCGCACGCTGTCCCCATCGCCGCTGGAGAGCGTCAGCTTGTAATAGGTCTGCTTGTCGCTGCCGGTGTTGCGGCTCGTGCCGCAGAGCCGGTTCTCGGTCAGCAGCAGAATGTCGTGCTGACCGGCGCGCCAGAGGCAGTCCGCCGCGTTATAGCCCGCTGCGCCGCTGCCGACAATGGCGGTATTGCAGCGGTAGAGCTGCGCAAAAAGGCCGTCTGTGCGAAAAAATTCCTGTTCCATGCGCGTATCCTCTCAGCCTCGGAAATTCGCGGGCTGTGTTTTCTTGATTTCCAGAAACTCTTTATAAAACGGGCGGAAGGTTTCCGCGTCGCGCACCACGCAGCCGGTCGGCTTGTGCGCGCGGATGAGATCGCCGCACATCCCGCACGTCAGGCAGACATGCTTCGGATCGATACGTCCCTGCTTTGTGATCTCATTTGCAAAATCAGGATCGGCAAACGCCATGCGGCCAAAGAGCATACCGTCGCAGAGACCCGCTTCCACGGCTCCTGCTGTGTAGAGATCGGAAAACTGCCGCAGATACGTCGGGGCAGAGGCCCAGACGGTCATTTCCGGCACAGCCTGTTTGACTGTTCCGATTCCGTGGATCATTCGTGCAAGGCCGATAAACGGGTGCTCGTCCGGCTGATATTTTCCGGCGTCAAACGGGCGCGTGACGTGCGTTGTAGCGTAGGGATTGCCCATGGTCAGATCGACCATGGAAAGGCCGAGCTCGTCGTGCAGCTCGCGCACCAGACGAACGGGTTCTGTCAGATCGGGCGTCAGCCCGGACCCCTCGCTCACGCCGAAGCCATACGGCCATGCGTAGCCGTCGTAAATTCCAAGGCGCGATGTGACCATAAAATCGTCTGTTTCATAGACCTTTGCCGCGCGGATCGCATTTTTGAGCAGGCGCGTCCGGTTCTCATAGCTGCCGCCATATATGCCCGGGCGTGTAAAGGCAGACGTCAGTTCTGTCAGCAGATACCCATGACAGGATTTGATATCCACTGCGTCAAATCCAGCCTCGCGCGCAAGAAGCGCGGCCTCGCCGAATTTTTCCTCCAGCGCCTTGAGATAGTCGTCCGTCACGATGCAGCTGTTGTCCGCCGCGCGGTACTGCTCCAGTTCCGGATGGCGGTAGGCAATGATAGGAGCAGGCTTGTTGTCAGGGTTTGAATACCGGCCGCTGTGGTTGGCCTGCATGACCAGATACGGTGCGAAGCCGTTCACCTGAAGGCCCGCCTCCTTGACGGCCTGCGTCAGACGCTTGTAGCTGTCAAGATTCTCGCGGCACAGATAAAGCTGCGTCGCGGAGGAACGCCCCTCCGGGACAATGGAGATCGCCTCAAACCAGATGATCGCGCTGCCGCCTTTCGCTTCACGCAGGTAGCGGCGCGCAGTAAAATCCGACGGCGAACCGTCCATCAGGGAATCCGCGCCCTCCATCGGCGCGATACCGAGCCGGTTCGGAAAAACATGCGTTCCTACGCGCAGCGGCTCGGCCAGAACATGCGTATCCGCCGCAAACGGCAGCGATACGCCGAGCGCGGCGGCGGTCTGTTTTATTTCGTCCAGTGTTTTGTAGTGAAATTTCTCGTGCATAACCAGCCTCACAGTCTTTTGATGTGGAACCCGCCGTCAACGTCGAGGTAGCTGCCAGTCGTATACAGAAAATCGTCGTTTGCGAACGCGGAGACTGCATTTGCAATATCCTCGGGCGTGCCCCAGCGCGCAATGGGAAACGCACCGTCCGCGATGAGCTTATCGTATTTCCCGGTAACCGCGCTGGTCATGTCTGTGGCGATGACGCCCGGACGGATCTCATTGACCAGTATGCCCTCTCCGGCCAGCCGGTCGGCAAACAGCGTCGTCAGCATGGAGACGCCTGCCTTGGACACACAGTATTCACCCCGGCTGACGCTGGATACCTCCGCCGAGCAGGAGGAGATATTGATGATCGTGCCGCGCTTTTTGCCGATAAGCTCCTGCCGGAGCATCTGCTTTGCCGCCGCCTGCGTCAGAAACAGGTTGCCCTTTGTGTTCGTACCGACCACGCGGTCGAAGCTCTCCTCCGTCATGTCCAACAGGTCGGCGCGCACCTTCGGTGCAACGCCTGCGTTATTGACCAGCACATCAATGCGCCAAAACTGCCGGACCGTTTCTTCGATCAGATGCAGTCGGCTGTCGTGATCTGCAATATCGCAGCGGATATAGCGCCATTCGGTACCGTCCGCAGTCAGCCCTGCCAGCGCCTGTTCGTATTTTTCCTGCGGCCCGGTCGCCGAAACAATGACGCGGAACCCGTCCCTGCCCAGCCTCCGCGCAATGGCATAGCCGATGCCGCGGCTGGAGCCGGTGACGATCGCAACTTTCTTCATGATGTTGTCCTCCAAAGGCAGAGCGGAGAGAAGCGGCCGCTGCCGTTTCCCTCCGCCTGTCATTACTTGTTATTCAGTTCGTGTTAAACTGCCGCTTAGCCCTGCCACGCGGCGTAGGCAGTGTTCATGATCTCGCACCAGCGGGCTGCGCCGTACTCGTTCAGGCATTCATCCTGGAATTTGGCGTATTCTTCCTCGGTCAGAGGACGAGTGCCTTCGATGAAGTCCTGAAGCTGTGCGTTGTAATACTCAGAAAGAGCGGTCATGATGTCGGACTTTTCCGCCTCATCCTCGGTGGTGAAATAGCTGGCGGGGATTACAGGATCCAGATCCATCAGCCATTCGTTTTCGCTGTACAGCTTGTAGCCGGGGTAACTGTACGGGCCGTAATAAGTCAGAGCGTACAGATCGGTATCGGTGACAACATTGAAAATGCCGAGCCATGCAGCCTTATACTCGTCGATATCGATGGGATCGCCCGGAGTCTGGTAGTTGTTGAGAACGGTCGGGATATTCTCGTTGAGAACCGGCTCGCCGTCAACGTAATCGAAGGTCACGCCTTCTTCGCCATAGTTTGCATTGATGATGGACTCGTCGGAATAGATGTAGTTGAGGATCTGCATGCAGATCTCCGGATACTTGGTGTCAGCGTTGATGCCGAGCTGATAGTTGGTATCGAGAGAGCTGAACGCATAGGTCTTGGGCTTGAAGCCGTCTGCGGTAACAGGCATGGCGATGGGGCCAAGCTCATAGGTGGCGTTCGGATCCTCGCCGCGGACAGCGTTGGTGAAGTCCTCGCTGCGGGTCAGATAGTCAAAGGTAATGCTTGCTTTGCCGGTGGACATCTTTTCTTCCCACATTTCGGTGCTGTTGAGCGCGAATTCGGGGTCCATCAGGCCTTCGGTGTAAAGCTGGTTGAGCCAGACAAGCTCGTTGTACAGATGCTCGTCATTGCCCTGGAAGGTGTATTCGCCTTCATTTGCATTCCAGCCGGCGACAGCGCCCATGGAGGCGCCAAAGATAGAAGCGAAGTTGGTCACGAGAGAGCCGACGCCGTTACGGACGGAGAAAGCGTAGCTTCCAGTTTCTTCCTTCATGGCGCGCATCAGATCGGTCAGGCTTTCGATGGTGCCGTCGTATTCAAAGCCAAGGTCATTGATAATGTCCTTACGTGCCAGCAGGCCGAACCAGTAAACCGGCGTGGAATACTGGCGAACGGTGGTGTAGATCTTGCCGCTGTCGGAATAGGTGATGGCTTCACGAACCGCTTTGGTATCGGTGTACTTGGCAACATTGGGATAATCCTGCCAGTAATCCTCGATGCAGAGCAGCAGATCCTGATTGACATAGCGCTTGGCTTCGTCCGCGCCGTGGATCATGAAGATGTCAGGAGCGGTACCGGAGGCCATGGCCAGGTTCAGCTTCTCCTTATAGGTGGCTTCTTCACCGCCCCAGTTGAGCCAGTTGATCTTAATGCCGAGCGTTTCTTCCAGCTTCTTGCAGGCTGCAAACGTATCGGTATCAACGGGATGCGTGGATTCCTCGTAAGCGATGCTGATTTCGATCGGTTCCGCATCGGAGGAGGGAGCAGGGGTATCGGTAGTGTTGCTGGAGTCGGACGTATCCGCCGGGTCTTCGGCGGCGGGTGCGGGGGTCTCAGCGGTCTTGGCGCAGCCGGCAAGCATACCGGCAAGCATCAGGACGGCCAGAAGAAGTGCGATCAGTTTCTTTGCCATTTTCGTTCTCCTTTTTCAAGTTTCAGATTGTTCTATAATAAACACATTTCGTGCCTATTACAATGTCAAGTGCTTCCACGTTTAACCCTTTACCGCACCAAGCATAATACCCTTTACCAGATATTTTTGGATCAGTGGGTAGAGAATCAGCATTGGGATCATCGCCAGAATGACGACCGCATACTTGAGCGACTGGCCGAGCACTACTTCACCAGCCTGCAGCGCGCCTTCCGACTCACCCATCAGAACGATGGAGCGAATGACCAGCTGCAGCGGGTACAGCTTCTTGTCGGTCAGATAGATAAACTCATTGAACCAGGAATTCCAGCGGTTGACCGCGAAAAGCAGCACCACCGTGCTGATGATTGGCTTGGAAAGCGGAATCGTGATTTTTGTAAAGACATGAAAGTCGTTTGCACCGTCAATGAATGCCGATTCCTCCATGGACGTGGGGATCTGCTCAAAAAAGGTGCGCATTAAAATGATGGTATAGGGGCTGCACGCCGCGGGAAACAGGACGGCCCAGATCGTGCCGTTGAGTCCCATTTTCGTCATGTTGATATAGCTGGCGATCAGGCCGCCGCTGAACAGCATGGTGAAGACGAAAAAGACGTTGAAAAATTTTCTCCCGCGCAGATAGGACTTGGACAGCGGATAAGCCGTCAGCATGGTGATTGCCAACGAAAGCACCGTATCCATGAAAGTATAACGAATCGTGTTCCAATAGGAGCGGAGGAACCCGTCATACGCAAACGCGCGCTTATACGATTCAAGATTAAAGCCAACCGGCCAGAGCCATACCCTACCCTGCGAGACGGGCAGACGCGAGCTGAGCGAGATCGCCAGGACATTGAGAAACGGGAAAATAATCATCAGGCAGAAAAGCGTCAGTACGATGGCGCAGAACGCCTTGTCGCCCGCAATCTTTTTATGGATTCTGTGTGTTTTTCTCATGGTACTTTCCTCAAATCAGACTGGTTTCCGTCAGCTTTTTGGAAATCTTATTCGTGACCAGCACAAGAATAAGTCCGATCAGTGACTGGAACAGACCGACTGCAACGGAATAGCCGTAATCTGTGTTCAAAAGGCCCACGCGGTAGATGTAGGTGCCGATGATGTCCGCTGTGGGGTAAAGTTTTTCATTGTAGAGCAGCATGACGCGATCCGTGCCGCCGGAAAGCAGATAGCCAAGGTTCATGATGAACTGGATTGAGATCGTCGATGCGATCCCGGGCAGCGAAACATGCCAGATCTGATGGAGCTTATTCGCGCCGTCCATTCTGGCTGCCTCATAGAGCGAGGAGTCGATACCAGCCAGCGCAGCGACATAGATGACGGAGCCCCAGCCTGTTTCCTGCCAGATGCAAATGAAATTGTAGATTGTGCGGAAGTATTTCGGGTCGCTCAAAAATTTCAGCGGCGTTCCGCCGAGCTTTTCGATGATCTGATTGATGGTGCCGCTCGGCATCAGGAACTGATTGAAAATCGAAATGACGACGACGCCGGATAAAAAGTGCGGCAGATACGCGATCGTAGTTGCACTCTTGCGGAACACGCCCTTTTCGCGGAATTCGTTGATCATCAGCGCGAAGATAATATTGATTGGCGTTGTCCAGAGCATATTGAACACATTCAGCAAAAGCGTATTGCGGATGAGCCGCCAGCAGTTTTTATAGCGGAAGAACCGCTTGAAGTTTGCAAGGCCGACCCACTCGCTGCCGAAAATGCCCTTTTTGAAATTGTAATTTTCAAATGCCATAAGCAAGCCGACCATGGGCTTGTACATAAACAGGAAGAACATGATGATTCCTGGTATGAGCATGACGTAAAGGATCCAGTGCTGCCGCACATAGCTCCAAGTGCTGCCTCGGCGGGCGGGAAGCCGCTCAGCAGTATTCTGTTTCTTTGTGGTTACTTGCAAAACCGTATCTCCCTTTTGTGTCCGAAATCATTTGCTCCCGATCCGGCCCTCCGGTCTGATCGCGTTTTGAGCATAGCATGGGATACGCCGGCTTGTAAATTCTCCATTTTCTACAGTGATATTCATTTTTCCACCGCCCTACGGCCTCCGCCCCGTTCTTTCCGTGATCCAGTGGAAAATGGTTGCCCCCGGTAGAAATATGAGAGTTGCAGCAGATGGCGGCAGCGGTTATACTGAAAACAGATTTTTAAGATACTGCTGAGGTTTTTCTATGAAGCGTTTTTGGAGCCGTATCTGCGGCTTTGTTTCCGAACACGATCTGTTTTTCCGGCTGTTTCTGATTCTGTTCGGCTGCATCATTCTGCCGGTTTCTATCGCGTGCCTTGCATTCAACTGGCAGGCTGAGAATTTGGTGCGCACGCAGACCGAGCGAACGAACAGCGCATATCTCACAAGCCTTTCCACACAGCTTGAATCCGCTCTGAACGCGCAGCGGATGCAGATGCTGGATTACTCCGTGAAGGAAACACTGACCGGCAGCTTCCGGTCAAACAAATTTACAAAGGACGCGACGACGCTCCTGAACAATGCCCTGTCGTCCAATGAAAACCTTGAAGCGGTTTTTGTCCTCGATCCCGGTACCAACCGCATTGCCTCAAACATCGGCTGCTTTGATGCAGAGATCTATTTTTCAAAGTATTGCAGGTTCCCCGGCTACTCCTTTGAAGAACTTTACGGTACGCTGTGCGAAAACCGCGCATTTTCATTTATCGGCGCACTGGATTACACGCGATACAGCCTTGTGAAAAACCGCCAGGACAGCCGCGCACTTCTTCTGCTGTACACCTACTTTCCCGAGCAGTCGTACGGCACGAACCGCGTCATGGGTTTTGTTCTGTCGCCGTCACTGGCAGAAGCGCTGCTGGACGACCGTTTTCTGGAACGACAGGGTGACATCTGCATTTTTGATGCCGCAGGCGCACCAGTCTGCTCGACCTTTGCGCAGACTGACAGCCTGCCGCTGTTTGACGACAGCGAGGTCCACAGCTGCCGCATCGGAAGCACCGATTATCAGGTGCAGTCCCTCTCCGGTGCCTACGGTCTGCGGTATGTGAGTGTCATTCCGACAAGCGAATATTATTCCGGTCTGCAGCCGATCCGCAGCTTTACGCTGCTGCTGATTTTGATCCTGCTGGTGCTGATCGTGCTGATCTCTGCAATTTTCTCCAGCCGCATCAGCCGTCCCATCATCCGTCTGGCAAACAGCTTTTCCGAACCGCCGATCGACGATCCCCGCTCGGCCGCCATCGAAAGCACCGCCGTCTATCGCAGCATCCGTTCCAATATCAACGAGATCCGCGCCTCCAACGAGAAACTCTCCACACTCATGAAAAGTGGACAGGAGCAGCTGCGCAGCAATTTGCTTCTGGACATTCTGCGTGGGCGGCCGCAGGATGAGGCGCTGCTGTCCTATCAGCTTGCTGAATTGGGGACGCAGTTTCCGCACAAGTACTATACGCTCGTGCTTTTATCGTTCGATTTCTACAAACGCGCATATCTGGACTACACGCCGGTGGAGTTGGCGCACATACAGGATGGCATCTGCAAGCTGACAGCTGCGTGGGCATATCCCTTCGAGCAGAAGATCGAATATGTGGAGTGTATGCCCCGCACATTTGCGTTCATCGTCAATATGAATGAATTGAACTTGAATGCACTGCACGGGGAGCTTGCGCAGATCCTGCATCTGGCGGATATTGAAAATGACCAGCTGCGGCTGATTTTTGTGACGACATCCTTTGTCAACCAGCTTGAAGAACTGCCAGAGCTGTATCAATCCGCAAAAAATGCTCTGCGCTACCGTGTGCTCAACCGCCAGAGCCAGCTTATCCAGAGCATGCACCTTCCGTCTGCCGGAGAGTATCCCTCCTTCCTTACGGACGAAAACAAGAACTATATCACAAATTACATCACCAGCGGCAACGCAGACGCTGCCAAGAGTTATATTGTCGCGCTTATTGAGCAGAGCGCGGAAAATGGCATTCCATATGAGCATCTGATTACGTCGTTTTCCTCGATTCTTTCCCTGATCGCGCAGATTCTGACTGCGCGCAGCATTCCGTTTTTCCCGCTCTTTGATGCAGACCCGTTCGCAGAACTCAGCTCGCTCAATAATCTTGATGAAATCGGCGACTTTTTCCGCTCCGTCTGCACAAAGGCGACTGCTGCGCTCCTTGAGCGTCAGCAGCAGGAGTCCGATATTCTCCGCCGCTCATTGGACTACATCGCGAGAAACTATCATAACCGCATTTCGCTCGACGACGTCAGCGCCTATGTCGGCTACTCCCCCAAGTATTTTTCACGCTACTTCAAAGATCAAACCGGCATCACTTTTGTCAACTATCTCAACCGTCTGCGCATTCAGGCGGCGAAGGAACTGCTTGCTGACCCGAATATCGTCATCAAGGACGTCGCTGCGCGGGTCGGTTTTGAGAATATCAACACCTTTTTCCGCGTCTTCAAGCAGTTTGAAGGCGTCACGCCAGGCCAGTACCGTGCTGCGCGCGTACCGTCGCAGGAGGAGGAACAGTCATAAGGAGAAAAACATATGTATTCTTTCGGTATGATCGGCACCGGCATCATCGCCGGATGCCATCTTGAGGCAATCGCCGCGCATCCACGTACACGCCTGGCCGCGGTAGCAGATGTTGTCCGGCCGCGTGCCGAAGCTGCGGCAGCGCCCTTTGGTGCAGCCGTCTACACAGACTATCATCAGATGCTGAAAAACGAACATCTGGATGCGGTGATCATCAATCTGCCGCATGGCCTGCATGAGCCGTGCGCCATTGACTGTGCCGAGCATGGCGCACACATTCTATTGGAAAAACCAATGTCTGTATCACCGGAGTCATGCGAGCGGATCATACAGGCATGTGAGCGTCATCATGTTCTGCTTCAGGTCGGCCATGTTCAGCGCTACCGTCCGGAAAATCGCGCGGCACGCGCGATCATCGAATCCGGCGAGTTGGGCGAACTGCTCATGATCGACGATCATTCAACCGGCGAATATTTTACGCCAGACCGCCCAGTATGGTTTATGACAAAGAAGCTGGCGGGAGGCGGGGTTTCCATCAATTTTGGCGTCCATACGCTTGACCGTTTCTGCTATCTGACGGGGAGCAGCGTTGCGTCGATCACAGGCAGCTGCACTTATCGGCACCAAGGCTCTGACGTTGACGGCAGCGCGCACTTCTTTCTCCGCGCGCAAAGCGGCGTGACCGGGAGCGTCTCCATCAGCGGTTATCCAAGCGTCCCGGAGGAGTATACTACGCTTTATCTGACAAAGGGAGCAATTTGCATCCGTCCATTTGTGAGCGTCTGTAAGACAACCGGCGGCGAATACGAGCTGATCGATTTCAGCAGCTTTCCCGGAATGTTTGAGGCCCAAATGGCGGATTTCATCACTGCAATGGATACCGGCAGCGTTCTGCATTACACTGGAGAAGAAGGAAAGCGCTATGTCGAGGCCATCTCCTCCATCTGGTAAGACTTGTGGAAAAATGAGAGCGACTGTGGAATATCGTTAATTTACACAGAAAACGTCGTGTGCTATGCTACAAGCCGTCCCCAGACGCGCTGCACAGCCGTCTGCCGGCATTTCAGATCAGACTCAGGAGGAAATACCATGAACAAGAAGCTGAACATCGGCGTCATCTCGTGCAGTGTTATGGCGCAGCTGCACATGAAGGCCGTCATCGACCATCCCAACGCAGAACTTTATATGATCTGCGATATCAACGAAGCGCTGCTGAATGAAACAGCTGCGAAGTATAACATCAGCCGCAAAACGACAGATTACCGTCAAATGCTTGCTGACCCTGCGGTCGATGCAGTCATTATCGTCACGCCCGACCAGACGCACCGTGAGATCTCGGTCGCGGCACTGGAGGCTGGCAAGCACGTCCTGTGTGAAAAGCCGATGGCGCTGACACTCGACGATTGCAAGGCAATGATCGACGCAGCGGCAAAGGCAAAAACCAAGATGATGGTTGGCCAGATCTGCCGCTATACGCCTGGCTTTGTCGCGGCAAAGAACCTGATCGAGCGCGGTGAGATCGGCGAACTGTTCTTCGTGGAAACCGAGTATGCACACGATTATGCGCATATTGATGTTGAATGGCGTCTTGATCCGCTGCGCCACGGCTTCCTTGGCGGCGGCTGTCACGCGGTCGATCTGGCTCGCTGGATTGCAGGCGATCCAGAAGAAGTTTTCGCCTACGCAAATCATAAAATGCTGCCCAACTACCCGACAGACGACTGCACTATCGCGGTCATGAAATTCCCGAACAATGTGATCGGCAAGGTATTTGTTTCCACTGGCTGCAAGCGTAGCTATACGATGCGCAGCGTCTTTTATGGAAGCAAGGGAACGATCATCACTGACAACACCAGCCCCTATATGAGCGTTTTCAAGGAAGGACTGGGCAACGGCGATACGATTCTTCAGGATATCAAGGACTATGATCTTCAGACTGTTCCGGTCCAGTACCCGGTCAACATCAGCAGCCACAATACCTCCGGCGAGTTGCTGGAGTTTTTAGACTGCATCGTCAATGACAAGCCGATCCGCACAACAGCGCTTGAAGGGGCCAAAACCGTAATCGCAAGTCTTGCGGCAGTGAAGTCCTCCAAGACCGGTATGCCGGTTCGCCCGAATTACAATATTTGATCCCCCGCTTCTGCGTCTGCAGATATCTGCGGACGCAGAAGCGCATTTTTTACGGAGAAAGGAGACGTACGAATGCTGCAATGCGGGTTTTATGAAAAAGAAATCACGCCGCCGCTCGGCTCTGATATTCCCGGCTATTTTATGAAGCGGCCGAGCACCGGCGTGCTTGACCGTCTCTATGCAAAGGCATTTGCTGTAAGCGATGGAACAGACAGCGCGGTTCTGATTGAGATCGATGCCGTAGAACTGCCGGTCAAAAATCGCGACGCGATCACTGCGCGCATCCATGCCATGGCCGGCCTCGCGCCGGGGCATATCGCTGTCTGTGCGACCCATACGCACTATGGCATCCCGGCAGGCGAACCGCTCGGTTCAGAGGAAGACGTACCGTTTATGACGGAATTTTGCCGCCTCGCTGCTGACTGCGCAGTACTTGCTCTCCGGCAAATGCAGCCGTGCACGCTGTCCTTTGGCGTTGGAAGTGTCGATGGTATGTCCTTTAACCGCGATTATCTGATGGCTGACGGCAGCGTTCGTACCAATCCCTCAGATGTACCGGTATCCGAAATTGTCCGGCATTATGCGGAAAACGATCCAGAGCTCCCGGTTCTTTATGCCGCAAATGCAGACGGCCAGCCGCTCGGCGCGCTGATTGGCTTTGCCTGTCATCAGGACTGCATCGGCGGCACACAATACAGCGGCGATTTTTCTTCGGAGCTTTCCCGCCGTCTCAAAGCCCGATACGGCGCAGATTTTGTTTCTGTATATCTGGCCGCACCGAGCGGCGACATCAACCATCTGGACTTTATAACAAACCACGCCACAGATTATCGGGAACTTGGCCGCGCGCTTGCGGCAGAGGCTGCACATGTTATTGCCGACGCAGCGCAGCCAGTCACATTCACCCGTGTGCAGACGCAAATGCAGAGCATTTGCTGCCGCTACCGGCGGGCAGATGCGGAAACACTGCGCAGAGCGGAACAGATTACGGCCGGCAGCTCAGATGACGGACATAATATGCTCGGCACACTGCAGGCAGAACTGCTTGTAGATTACGAACGAAAAGCAGCTGCTGCGCATTTGTATGAAGGGAATCTTCCCGTGCAGATCATTCTGATTGGTGATCTGCCCATCTTTGCCATGCCGGGAGAGCTGTATCACCAATTTGGACGCAAACTGAAAGATACGTGCGGTGGACGCTGCCTGATTGCAACATTGTCAAACGGCTTTTTCGGCTACATCCCCGTGCCCGAACTATTTGGCACAGACGTGTACCCGGTGCAGCTGTGTGAAGGAAGTATGTGGCAGCCGGAGGCAGGCGCAATGCTTACAGACTGCGCGATCACAATGCTGCAGCGTATGATGGAGGAAGAAACATGTTGAAAACCGGACTCGTTTCCGTTACGTTCCGCGATAAAACGCCGGAAGAAATCATTTCCGCAGTCAAACAATGCGGTCTTGAAGGCATTGAGTGGGGCGGGGACGTTCATGTTTTGCCGGGCGACGTTTCGCGTGCGCGCGAGATCCGGCACCTTACCGAGCAAGCCGGGCTTGCCGTCTGGGCCTACGGCTCTTATTTTGAGGCTGGTGAACAGACACCGGATCTGTTTCCACCGGTGCTGGAAAGTGCAAAGGCGCTCGGTGCCCCGTGCATCCGCATCTGGGCTGGTACCAGAGGTTCAGCACAGGCAGACCCGGAGTATGTACAGCGCGTGATCTCCTGCACACAGGCAATCTGCGACATGGCCTCAACCGCTGGGATCGATATCTGCTATGAATATCATCCGAATACGCTGACCGACAACTGCGATTCTGCCGCGCAGACACTCCGCAGCGTCGCACGGGATAATCTGCATCTGTACTGGCAGCCGAACTCCCGGCTTTCACAGGCAGAGAATCTGCACGCGCTCCGAACAGTCCAGCCATATCTGTATCATGTCCATGTATTCTATCTGGACAGCGTCTACAACCGTTTCCCACTGGCCGAAGGCGCAACCATATGGCAGGAATATCTCGATATCATCCGGCAGGACGGCAAAACGCGCAGTCTGATGCTGGAATTCGTGAAGGACGACTCATTTGAGCAGATGGCGCAGGATGCAGCAGCGCTCCGTGCGCTTGTCCGTGAAGCCTGATGGGAAAGGCAGTGTCTTTGATGAAAAGTATTTTGATCGGTGATCCTGCCATGTGTAAACACGCATTTCCCGCATCCGTGCGTACACGGCTGACAGCATGGACGCAGCTTCCGGATGTGCCTGTGACAAGGGAAGAAATTCTGGCACAGCCGAACTTGTACCGCGATACGGAGTTGATTTTCTCCACATGGGATATGCCGCATTTTACACGCGAGGAGCTTCAGGAACGCTTTCCCGCGCTGCGCGCAGTGTTTTATGCGGCCGGCTCTGTGCAGCACTTTGCTCGGGAATTTCTGGCGGCAGGTGTGCACGTTTTTTCTGCCTGGGCGGCAAATGCCATCCCTGTCGCAGAGTATGCCGCAGCGCAGATCCTGCTTGCAAACAAGGGATTTCATTATGCCGTGCGCGCCAGTCGGTCGCCTGAAGGACGCCACAGGGCGCTGGAACGGTTCTGGCAGATGCCCGGTAGCTTCGATACGCCGGTCGGTATTCTTGGCGCTGGCATGGTTGGCCGGTCGCTGATCGGTCTGCTGAAGCAGCATCGGTTGGATCTGTGCGTCTATGACCCGTTTCTCTCTGATGAGGCCGCAGCGTCGCTTGGTGTGCGGAAGCTCCCACTGGAGGAGCTGTTTTCGACCTGCCAGGTCGTTTCCAATCATATCGCGGATCTTCCGGAAACAGTTGGGATGCTGAACTACGCGCATTTCTCCAGGATGCGCCGGAATGCAACTTTTTTGAATACCGGCCGCGGCGCACAGGTCGTCGAACAGGATCTGATTCGCGTACTGCACGAGCGCCCCGATCTGACGGCAATTCTGGATGTTACGATGCCGGAGCCGCCGGAGGCCGGAAGTCCGCTTTACACGATGGAAAACGTATTTCTGACGCCGCACATCGCCGGTTCCTTTGGCGACGAGATCACCCGCATGGGCGAATATATGGCCATGGAATGCACACATTTCATGCGTCACGAGCTGTGCCGCTATGAAATCACGGAACAGATGCTCAAAACGATGGCATAAAAATTACCGGCCAGAGGATTCGATCCTCTGGCCGGTAGTTTATTTTACTGTCTCTGCTCCAGTTGGCTCAGCAGCCGGTCTGCAATCATCAGGCTGCGCGGCACATGAAACGGACCCTTGAACGTGCTGCCCTTGCACGGCGGCTGGGTAGGCAGACCGTCGCGCCGCAGATAGCCGTACCACTCTCCAAACTCAGGCTCGCAGAAATGCTCACGGCAGTAATCTGCCGTTTTGCAGAACCAGTCCCAGTATTCCTGCTTTCCTGTTTTCTGATAGATCATCAACGAAGCAATGAGAATCTCATTATGCGGCCACCACAGCTTCATGTCATGCTCATATGCCTCCGGCGGGAAGCCGAGGCAATCGATAAAATAGAGCAATCCGCCGTATTCCTTATCCCAACCGGCATGGATCGCGTAATCAAAGATCTGAACGGCCTGAGCAAACAGCGTATCGTCCTGTGTGATCTGCGCCTGCTCCATCAAGAACCAGCTGCATTCGATGTCATGCCCCGGATTGACAACGCGGCCAGCCGTCGTATCTGTTTGCAGTTCCCCTTCCGGTCCGACCGTTTCCAGCGTACACTTGAGTTCTGGTTTTACATGATAGCGCAGGATCTCCTCTACGCATTGTTGTGCGCGTGCATCATAAAGTGCGCGCTTTTCCGGATCACAGCGGCGCATGACCGCCGATACATTCAGATAAATCATCGGATCAGCCAGTGCGCGGCCCGTGCGCGTCTGCGGGATCGTTTTGGGGCCAAGTCCGGTCGGGTCTTCGATCAGATGGTGATTGAGCTGATAAATCAACTCATACGCAGCCCGCGCACGTTCGATGCGGATATGCTCCCCGGTATTGTGGTAATACTCGGCGTTTGCCATTGCATAAAACGCCTCGGAGAAGCAGTAGCGCCGCTGGCGCAACGGATGTCCGTCAGCCGTCACGGTGAAATACATCCGGTTTCCAGCATCGCGGTTGATGCAGTGCGCCTCCATAAAATCAAGGCAGCCCCGGCTAATCTCCAGCCATTCCTCGCGCTTTCCATAGTTTGTGCACAGATATGCGTATGTCCATGCGCAGCGCCCCTGCATCCATACGCTTTTGTCTGTGCTGTATATTTTCCCCGTTTTGTCGAGGCAGGTATAAACACCGCCGTTTTCATGGTCTATCCCATGTTGACTCCAGAATTCGACGGAGCGCTTCAGTTCTTCCTGTACCCAACTGTGATAAGCCTGCATTGTCTGCATACTTGTTCTCCTTTCCATTGACGCATCTGAACGGCAGTGACCGTGTCACTGCCGTTCAAGTCGTGTTACTCGCTGAAAATCTGATAATCGCCGCCCGTCAGCAGCACAATCGGAATCAGGCTCTGCGTATGATGGCCATCCGAAGTGACCTGCAGGATCAGATCATATCTTGCCTGCGTCAGATTGTGCGGCGTGATCTCGATCGTAACGCGCGCCAGCGGCACATTGCAGTGCGCCTGCTCCAGATTGATTGCAAGCGACCGCGCCGGAGAGATCTCCCAGCCCTCGGGCAGATGCAGCGTGGCATGGAGCCATTGCTGACGCAGAAGATTGTTTTCAAAGGTCAGCGTGAATTTCTTTGTGACGCCCTCTGCAATATACGGCGCTTCGTGGTAATCCACATACACATCGAACGGATGCGAAGCGTGCTTCACCAGGAACGGGTTTGTGAAAGTGCGCCGGTAGTCCCGTGCGTACCAGCAGCCTACGCGCTCCGGTTCATAGCGCTGGCGGCTCTCGTCTGCCAGGATTGCATCAATTCCAAGATTATCGCCGAACGCCAGATCCTGCGGATTCATAAAGCGCTGCATCTGAATTGCAACGCGCTGCACCAGCTCGTCGATCGTATTGGGAATCGAAATATCCACGTCGCTGCGGTTGATGCAGCTGGTGAGGATCATACCGCCGAGCGGCTTCAGCCACTTTTCGCTGATCGCGCCATTCCCGCTGACAATGCCGAGAATGGCCGCAAGGGAGCCTGCGGTGCAGTCTGCATCCTCACCGCAGGAAGCGGCAATGGAAACACATTTGTCGAAATCGCCCTCGCCGTACAGCCACGCCATGACGATGATACCCATATGTCCGGGTGCGTCAAAGCCGATCGGGCCGACGGGCTCATCCGGCTCCATATCGCGCGGATCGGTTTTCAAGACGCTGAAGCTGCCGGGAACCTCCTGCAGAAGTTTTTTGCGCGCCTGCTGCCAGGTCAGGCCGCTCTGATAGCACGCTCTGGCACAGGCGACCGCCTTATGGATCGCGCTGTCCTCCGGCAGATATGAAAGGCCAATGTCAATGAGCGCGTTTGTGTCCGAAATGATAAAAGCGGCACTCTCAATCGCAGCAAGAAAGACCGCCGCATAGACGCCTTCATAGCTGTGGTCAATGATTGCATCCTCGTAGGCGTACTTGACCGCAAGTTCTGGATGGCCTGGACACAGGCACGCCCAGATTTCCGTCAGGATCCAGGAACCGTTGCTGTTGCGGTAATGGTTGCCGACATAGCCGGACAGGGGCGGAACAAGTCCGGCCCGCAGATTATTCTTGCCCGCGCCATATTCCGCGCAGTCCGGGTAGATAAAGGACAGCCAATATTCACCCAGCAGATCGCGGTTGATGTTCCGGCCGTATTTCTCGACCGCGTTGAGCCATACAAGCTGCAGATCCAGATCGTCGTTCGGAAGCGGCTTGTCCAGCGGCTGCGAATAATACTGAATGTCGAACAGGCCGCGCATACCCTCAAACGGCGTGCCGAGCGTGCCGCCGATGTTCTTGCCATTCCAGCAGCCGCGCATTTTGTCCAGATAATCATGGAAGCTCAGTTTCATATACGTTTCTCCTATTCCTATCATATCTTGCGTATATCTTGTGACAGCGTCAGTATAGCACGCGGCGCTTTGCGGCGTAAATTCACGGTTTTCCACTTTGGTCTGCATTTTTCCACACACCGTGCTGCTGCAGCACATTTGTCCATGCAAAGATGCAATTCGTAGAAAAATGCGGACGGATGCGGAAATTGGTTAATTGCCGCCGGCGGCATTTATCGCGTATGATACTTGTACCGAACCGGGTACACCCGGAATGAGAATGAGGAGGAACTACACATGAAAAAGCCCAGATCGCTTTGCACCAGGCTCGGCGCAGCATTGCTGACTGTCTGCCTGCTGCTTGGTATGCTCCCGATTGCATCCGCAGCAAGCGCTGCTCCGCGCACCCCCGTCGCTGCAGACGGCAGAATTCTCTACGTCGCGCCGAATGGCAGCGACGCCAATCCCGGCAGCTATGCCGAGCCGTTTGCCACGCTGGAAGCGGCTATGAACGCCATGAACCCCGGCGACCTGCTTTATGTCCGCGGCGGCCTGTACCGTTCTGCAGGAACCGGGCGCGGAATCTCCCAAAAAAAGGGAGCAGCCGACAAATGGTTCACGGTTCTGAATTATCCGGGCGAAACACCGGTTTTTGACGGCGAATGGTATGGCGACGCTACCATCGGCATGCTGTTCGACAACTGCGCCTACTGGCATATTGAGGGTCTGGAATTCCGGAATTACACGCAGGACGCGGTTTATCTGCGCAACGGCTGCAATCATTTTGAGATCGTCAACATGAAGCTGCACGACGTGACCTCGCTTGTTCATGGCGCGAGTGCTTATGACGGCATCGTGGTTATTGGCAGCACAAACGTTCTGATCGAGGGCTGCGAGATCTGGAACATCGGCTACGCGCGTGATCTTGGCAGCATGCTCGACCACGGCGTCTATGTTTCCACGGGTTCCTCCAATGTCACGGTTCGCGGCTGCTATTTCCACGAGATCCCCAGCGGCTCCGGCGTGCAGTTCAACCACGAGCCGGTGCATGACGGACTGGTGGAGAACAATCTGTTTGTGAACACCGCACTCGGCACGGTTCTCAGCCAGTGCTACAATGTGACGATTCAGAAAAACACCTATTATCACAACAAAATGAGCGACGTCTACGTCACAGAACGCGCGCATGACAATACGGTCGCCTACAACCTCTTTGGGCCGATGCAGCCGCACGAGACGACGATTGCCAGCTATCACGTCTATTTCCCGCTGCTTAACTGCCTGTATAACAGCTTCGATCACAACTTCTACGACAACAGCGCCGCAAGCAACTCCGTTTATCCGGCTGTGATTGAGAACTGGGGTGCCAGCGGCTGCAGCTATGCACAGAAGGTCGATTGGTCCGTCTGGCAGAATGACGCCGAAACCGACGCGAAGTACGGCGACGGTTATTTTGAGGACAAATATGACGGAAATACGACGGAAACCATCTCCGGTCTTGGCTTTGACAAGAACGGTCAGACCGGTGCAGTGAAATATGCGAATCCCGATAAAGGCAACTTCGCGCTGGCATCTGGTTCGGACTGCACGATCGCAGGCGTGGGTATGCAGAATCCGACATGGTCGCCCGTTGACGCAGCTACAGATGATCCGGTCTATATCTTCCCGAATTACAGCTTTGAGACGGACTACAGTGCAATTTGGGGTCGGAGTCAGAACTGGGCAGGCGATCTGACACATACGCTCAATGAAACGCAGGCATACGCCGGCGGCAAGTCGTTAAATCTGAACAGCACCGGTGCAAATCCCTATAAGTGCTTTGTTTCCACAGATTATACAATTCCAATCAAACCGAATACAGAATATACGATCTCCATCAAGGTCAAGGCTGCGGATAGTACCGCAGAAACCGCAAAAACATATTTCGCACTCGGTGAGTGCAACACCTCCTGGCAGGAATATCACAAGGATACACAGTTCGGCAATGCGCTCACAGGCCCGACAAACGGCTGGCAGGTGCTGACCGCGACCTTCACCTCGCAGGCCGACGCAACGCTTCTGTGCGTCGATCTTGTCACCGAGGGCAAGGGCGAATGGTATTATGACGACATCAATCTGAGCGAAACCCGCACGGTTCCGCAGGCAGCGGATGAAATTTCCCGTTCCATGCTTGCAAATCCCGGCTTTGAGAAGGATTTTGCGGGCACATGGACCCGCGCACATTATTATCCGAGCGGTGTTGAATCGAGCTGCTCCATTGAGCGAGACAACACAGTCGCATACTCTGGCACGTATTCCATGCACTATCATGTTGGAACCGCAGCCGCTACAGAGGTATCGCTTGGTACAGATTTCCGCACTGCTGTAAAGCCCAATACAAGTTACAAGATCACGCTTCAGGCAAAAACCTCTGCTGAGACCTCTGCTGAGGCAAAAATCTGGCTGAATCTCGGTGAATGCTTTGCGACGCCTACATGGGGTGATATCTACAACGACGTACAAAAGGGAAATATCCTGACCGGGCCGCAGGCAGACTGGACTGCGATATCGGCCACGATCTACACTGCCGCCAACGCTGAGTATATCAACGTACAGCCCGCCGTCAGTGGAACCGGCGATTTCTGGTTCGATCATATCATTGTTGTTGAGATCCCCGGCGAGGCGAATGCGCTGGATACCGCAAAAAATGCAGCGCTTGATTCCCTCGACGCAGCAGTTGCAGCGCTCGACCAGAACGCTTATACATACTGGAACTGGGCGCTGGTACAGACGGCAAAAATGAATGGCATCAATGCGGTAAAGCAGGCTTCCGATGCTGCATCGGCTGACGCCGCAGCAGCCGCCGCAGTCAACGCTATCCAGGCAGTGAAACCGATTTCCGCGACAAAAACCGAAATGAGTGCGCAAATTGCCGCCGCAAAGAAAACCGTGTCCGATGCAGCCGATCCCGATGATTACCGCGAGGCACAGAAAACTGAGGTTCAAAAGCTGCAGAGTGCATTCGCGCAGCTGGTCGACACATTTGATACCGAGCAGAGCATTGAAAAGCTGACGAAAAAATGCTGCGATCTTCTGGCTGCGATCAAAACCGATGAGCAGATCACGGCAGAGGAATTGGCAGCTGCGAAAGCTGCTGCCAAGGACGCGCTGGACAAGTATGCAGTCCGCAACGACTACACGCTGGAAAACTGGAATCTGGTAAAGGCTGAAAAGAAGAAAGGCAACGCCGCGATTGACGCCGCAACGAGCCTTGCTGCTGTTGATAAGGCACTGGCCGCTGCAAAGGCCGCGATCGATCAGATCGAGAGCATCTCCGGCGCAGCTGAGAAACTCGCCAAGGCGAAGCAGGACGCGATTGAGGAGCTGCGCACATATATGCAGAGCAAAGACTTCCCCGCAGATATGCAGTCCGAAGCGGAACGCATCCTGAATGACGGCATTGCAGAGATCAATGCTGCGGAAACTCTGGACGATGTAGCAGACGCGCTGGCAACGGCAAAAGAAGCGCTTCGTAAGCTGGCCTCTGGCGGCGAACCCTCGGAGGAAGAACGTCTTGCAGAGGCAAAGCAGAATGCAGAGGAGGCGCTGAAGGACTACGCCGACGGCAAAACTTTCACCGGTGCAAACACCAGACCCGCCGTCGACGCGATCATGAAAGCAACGAAAGCAATCAATGCGGCAAACACGGTGGATGAGGTCAATGCAGCTCTGGCTGAAGCCAAGGCTGCGCTGGATCGCCTTGCCTCTGACGTCCCCATTAACAAGCCGGATCAGCCGATCATCGTGGTTCCTGTGACCTGTCCTTCGGAAAACAATACATTTAAAGATGTCTCGTCCAGTGACTGGTTCTATGATGAGGTTCAGTATGTCTACCAAAAGAATCTGATGAACGGAACCGGCGCCAGCAGCTTCTCTCCCCGCGATACACTGACGCGCGCAATGCTGGTCACGATCCTGTACCGCATCGAAGGTGAACCTGCCGTCTCTTATAGCGGAAAATTCTCCGATGTTCCGAGCGGCAGATGGTATTCCAAGGCCGTCGAATGGGCGGCGGCGCAGGGGATCGTCGGCGGCTATTCCAATGGAAAATTCGGCCCTGAAGACTCTGTCACGCGCGAACAGCTTGCTGCGATCCTCTATCGCTATGCAGGCAAGACAAAGGGCTTTGATGTCAGTGCATCCGCCTCGCTGAGCGGCTACACTGACAGTGCAAAGGTATCTGCCTATGCGCAGAGCGCTGTGAAATGGGCGATTGCCACGAATCTTCTGCTGCCGACGAGCGGAAAACTCAACGCCGGTGCAGATGCGACCCGTGCCGAGGTCGCGGTTGCCGTCGCACGCTTTCATCAGCAGTTTGTGAAGTAACTCCCCGCTATCTGTGAAATGCAGCCCTGCGGTTTATCGACCGCAGGGCTGCATCGGATATTTCAGTTTGACCGCGCCAGAACTATGTGCAGTGCTTCGCATGAAAACACATTTGAAAGAGAAAGGGACACGTCATAAATTACACAAATACGGATTATCGCAAACGGATTGCAAACGTAAAATATGCAAATTCAGTCGTCAAATCATGCCTGAGGCGGATGCACATACACGATTATATCCCCGGCCAGGTGATATACAATCTTGGTGAGTACCCAAATAAAATGACCATACGCCCTACCGCGTACGATCACGATTTGATTCGGAAGCTCTCCGAAAACGGCGTCGGTCTGATTCAGATCCATGAGGAATGGAACGACGCCATGCGGATTATGGGCGCAGATAAATTTTCTTCTCACGACAAAGACGGCTTAAAGGAATTCATTGACCTGTGCCATTCCTTTCACATCAAGGTTCTGCCGTATCTATCGAGCGGCTTCTTTGATGAACGGGATCCGGATTTTACCGAGAAGTTTGTCGCCGATCCAAAGCTGATGCTGGTTCAAAATTATTACCGCTACAGGTGCTGCAATGCCGCCTCTCCCGAATGGAATCAATACCTGTTCGACAATCTGCACCGCATGATGGATGAATATGTGTTTGATGGGATCTTCAACGATATGGGATACGACCGGCGGGACGGAGAGGGAAATCCGTATGGCATGGAAGAATATGACCCGTACATTGAAGATCTGCTGGTGCGGATGTATTCTGTCGTAAAAAACGAATACCATGGAATCGTTAAACTTCATATCGGAGAGCTGCAGCTTCCGGTATCAAACGAGAAAATCTACGACTACCTGTGGGTCGGCGAAAGCTGCAAAACATCCGAGGAGCTTCTCAGAACAGTGCAGTACAGCCCCTACGTCATCCCCTGCCCGGATTATAAATTCACCAACGAAACAAACGGAGATATTTATTTTTCGCGCGCATTGCCGTTTTTGCAGTTCCTGCTCCGATTGGACGGACGCCCAATCACGGGCGAACGCAGCTGTACGCCCAATGTCGTGTACCACGACGACGCAGAGAGCCGGCATTTCAGAAAAATCAGAGAATATTACCGCAGCCATCCGAATGGCCCGTTTGTTTACAGCGAATGGTCCAATATTCCGGATGATGAGCGCCTGCGCGAAAAATGGTTCACATATCTGAAACTCTATAAGCCAATGGTCAGCGAGGATTCTTTGTGCTTTATCGATATTGCGAAGGACAGCAGGATTCTGACCGCGCCGGCCGGAAACGATATCCATATAAGCATGTTTGTAAACGACGCGTGCTACCTGTGCATTTCAAATCTCGGAAAAAGCAGCGGCAAGCTGGTGTTTCAGGAGCAGTGGCTTGACCGTGTGACCGGTAAATGTGCGGCAACGATAGAAATCCCGGCAGGTGGCATGGTTTTTCTTCAAAAGCAGCCGTAACGAGGAAAGGACACATATCATGCTCAAAGTTATTGCAGAAGTGATCGGCATAATAGGAATTATCTGCTCAATTCTGTCGTTTCAGTGTTCACAGAGAAAAAATGTCATGCTCTTTCAAGTGTTGGCAAGTTTGATATTCTGTACACAGCTGTTTCTCGTCGGAGCCGTGACCGGTGCATGCCTCGATTCCATCAATTTTTTCAGGAGCCTTTTCTTTTCAATTGATAAGAAATGGGCAAAGTCGAACTGTTGGCTCGCGCTTTTCATTCTGCTCCTGGTTGCTGCCGGCGTTGCGACATGGCAAAATGCGTACAGCATTTTGCCTATGATCGGCTCGCTCCTGTCGACCGTGGCGCTTTGGATGAAAACAAGTAAGAAAGTCCGCCTGATCTCATTTTTCTCCGGCCCGTGCTGGCTGATCTACAACGTTGTGAATGGGGCCTACTCCGCGGCGGTCAATGAACTGATCGCGATGGCTTCCATCGTGATCGGCATTCTCAGACATGATATCGAGAAAAAGCAGTGCGGTTGATCTGCGATAATTGCTGACGCAAAGAATATAAGAAAACACATAGGCATTCCTGTTGGTAACCAGCCGTAAACCCAGTTAAAATTGTAATCCCAAAAACAAATCCGAACGATAAAGGAGAATCTCAATGAAGCGTTCTGAAATCAATAAAGCACTGAAAGAACTGGAGGTCATGTGCGCACGGGAGCATTGCTACCTGCCGCCGTTCTGCCACTTCACGCCGGAAGAATGGAAAACCAAGGGGCATGAATACGATGAAGTCCGCGACTGTATGCTCGGCTGGGACATTACCGATTACGGCCTCGGCGATTTCGACAAGGTTGGTATGTCGCTCATTACGATCCGCAACGGTAACCGCGCCATGCAAGACAAGTATCCGAAGGTTTATGCCGAAAAGCTACTATACATGAAGGAAGGGCAGTATTCCCTGAACCATTTCCACTGGTACAAGACCGAAGACATTATCAACCGCGGCGGTGGTAACATCCTCATTCGGGTCTATAATAGCCTGCCCGACGAGTCCATTGACCGCGAATCTGATGTGACTGTCCACTGCGACGGCCGGACGTATACGGTGCCTGCCGGGACACAGGTACGCCTGACACCGGGCGAGAGTATCCACATTCAGCAGTATATGTACCATGATTTCGAGGTCGAGCCGGGAACGGGAGCTGTTCTTCTGGGCGAGGTCAGCCAGTGCAACGACGACAACACCGACAATCGCTTCAATCCGCCTGTGGGTCGTTTCCCGAAGATCGAAGAAGATGAAGCGCCGTACCGCCTGCTCTGCAACGAGTATCCGGCAGCGAAGTGAGCTACACTGTATTTTCAACAAAAACAGCATGGACACTCCCTCTTTGCAGCGTCCATGCTGTCATTTTGGTTATTTCTGATTGTGCAGCATATGAATATGCTCCAGGGTTTTCTTTACACCGTCAGATATCCGGATCGTGCCGACTTGAAAAATCGACGTATGCAGCATGTCGTGCATCGGTTCTTTCCAATATTCCGGAATCGAATCAATACCCTTTATCATGCCGAGAACCGAGCCGGCTGTCGCGCCGTTACAGTCGGTATCAAAGCCTGTCTGCACTGCCATGCAGATTGTGCGTCCATAGTCCCCGTGGCCATACAGAAGCGCTGCTGCAACGATCATCGCATTGGGAATCGTATGACACCAGCCATGCGGCGTGTATTCATCATATTGCCGATGAATTTCGGCAAAAACAGCTTCCTCAGATGCGCCGTTGCTGTACATTGCGAGGATCTTTTGAATTGCTTCGTACAACCGTGAGGTTTCAGGAATCTCCGACAGGCCGGCCTCTATCACCTGCACAATGTCTTCATTTACAGCTGCGGCCGCCAGCATTGCTGCGACAAACATTTCGCCGTAAATGCCATTTTTGACATGCGAGATTGAAGCGTCGCGCCATGCCATTTCAGCCGCGAGTTCCGGGTCACCGGGGTTGATATAGCCAAAATAGTCTCCGCGGATCTGTGCGCCGATCCATTCCCGATACGGATTCTGATAGACAGCCGACTGCGGCGGCTTATAGCCCTTCACGAAGTTGCAGAACGCAACACGCTCTGCCGTACAGTACGCATTCTTGCTCTGGTACTGCAGCCAGGTGAGCGAAACGTCGTCTGGCGTAAAGTCTTTTCCGTAGTTCTCAATGAGCTGCTGCGCTAATACGATATAATTTGTGTCGTCATCGACAGGCATTCCGTCGGTTTCATCGACGCAAATATGATTGGTGTTAAAATACGGATACCGTTTGCAGCGATCATCTGTAATTTCGCTTTTATAGACATATCGGTGCATTGGATAGTTATCCGTTTCTTTCAGGAAAGGAATCAGTTCATTGGTGCGGATACTTTCAAGCGATTTGCCAAGCATGCAGCCGCAGATGCGCCCCATCCATGCACCGGCGATTTTCTTTTCCAGCGGCAGCGGCGCAGTGTCCAGAGTAAGCGGTGTCCATTTGCGAAGTGCGCGAATTGCATAGAGTTCAGACGGCTCCTGATACGCATAGTCCGCAGCAGGATGCGCATATCTGACAATGTCAAACAGGACATCTCCAAGCTGCTTTTTTATATCACCTGCAGGAAGTGCAGACACGGCGCGGAACAGTTCCTGATATGCACTGATATCCAATCCTTCTTCAATAGACTGCTGATATTCGATCAGGATGTCCGATACATACAACTCCCACTCCGGCATATTGGCGTATTGCGGACGTGGTATTTTCCCGTATTCCATGCACTCAACTGCCCGCTTGTCCATGCCGAGAACCAGCTGATCGAGTGAGACGTCGAAATATCTTGCCATATCAATGATTTTTGACAATTCCGGCGTTGCGCTCCCATTTTCCCATTTCTGAACAGACTGACGTGAAACGTGAAAAATATCAGCAAATGCTTCCTGGGATAATTGTGCATTCGTCCGCAGCCGGCAGATTCGCTCATTTAATGCCATAATACACGCTCCTGATGTTTTTTATTATTATACAATCCGCACGCAGCAGATACAAGCAATTCTTGGTAGCATCGTATGACAACCGTTGGTTGTCATACGCAAGGCGTATCCAATGTACGTAAATCTGCTGCATCCCTGCTATCTGCGAAATGCCTGTAAGGTGCCCGCAATGGCAGCAAGGCTGTCGGCGCTGAATGGTTCACTTGGGTCAATCTTTTCAGCCGGTTTTGCAGTCGTATCTGCACGCTCGTCCAGCATGCGCTTCATGATCCGTTCCAGAATCGGTTCCAGTTCTTCCTGCGGTGGCAGGATTGCCGTGCCCTCGACGTAGTGCAGAATGGCATTGGTCAGAAACTGCGCCTTCAGGCGTCCCTGGGCGTTCAATTCCTCGACAGCCCGCTTTTGCCTTGGGTCGGACATACAGAAGCGGATCGTGAACTTTCCGGGGTCTTTTTTAGTATCCATTGTGTCTACCGATCCGTTCCGCCTGATAGAGCAGCTGATAGCCCTTCACGTTTGCGGCGATGTCCTCGATGAAAATAGGATCACGCACCTTGTCCGACGCTTCGATCTGCTGCCGGAGCAGAACAGCCCCGCCGCCTGTGAAGATCACTTTCCCGCTCTTGAGCTCCAGCATCCGCTCGCGCAGCGAACTGAGCAGGTCACTGACAAATTCCCGTGCCTGGTGCCGCACGATCTGCGATACCGCATCAGACTGTCCGCTGTCCCTGCCGAGCAGGATCGCGTCGATCTCCGTCTCGTCCAGCAGCAAGTCCTGTTCGGCCGCGACGCGCGATTTGATTCGGTTATAGAGCAAAATCACGCCGTTCTCCAGCGAATCGCAGATGCTCAGATCACCTTCGCCGTTCCGAAGCAGCAGATAATCCGCCGTGAAGCCGCCGATGTCAAGGATAAGCGCCCTGGGGCTGCTTTGCAGAGCCTGGAACACCGTAATGGCTGCGGCATAGGACTGCGGATAACAGCTTACCTCGTCGATCAGAACCTCATACTGCCTGCTATGCAGCGCAAAGCTGACCGTGCCCCGGTTCAGGAAATATTCCGCAAACCGTTTCTGCTGTGCGCCGTAATGCGCCGGCGGCAGGCCGACCGCAAGCTGTACCCGCACCGGGCCCGCTCCATAGAAAGACGCGGCTTCCAGTTCATATGCGATTGCAAAGAGCGTCAGCACAAAGAAGCGTTCGTCCTCCGTCTTGTCCCGGCGGTATGGAATCCGCTGGTCGGTGAGCGTATAATACCGCCCCTGATAGGTCAGCGTTTCGCCGCCAAATGGCCGTACCTCGCTGCATACCAGTCCAGACGTGAACGGCGCATGGTGGATCGTCTTTACCTGTTTGTTCCCATGATCGATAGAAATTAGCATTGCTTGTTACCTCCTATACATCTCTTATACGTATGGAGTACGGCAGGTTCAACAAAAAGTGCGCAAAAAACCGGCAGCACAATTGAAGTGTACTGCCGGTTTTCTCTCAATCAACCGTTTCTTTTATCCAGCTATGCGTCCCTGCCCCAGCAGGCGCATGGCTTCCTCCATTTCAATCGTGATAAATGTTTGTGCGTTATTCTTCTGATACGCTGCCGCCGTGCCGTCCTTGCAGAAAGCCTCGGCGCTATCGATATGCACCATGCGGTCGTGTTCGTCGAGATAAAGATACACGCCGCCGTGCTCGTCCATAAAATATCCGCGGCCGTCAGCGACATCCTGATGATTGATCCGGACAATATGCGTATCAAGCAGTGCCGTGAGCTGCTTTCGCCGTAAACCGTCTGGTTCGTTTAGCTTCCGCGCCATAGGCTTCGAAGCATAGGGAAAACGCTCCGTTTTCTTTTGCAGAAGCTTCTCCACGCGGCTGATTAACTTCTCCACCTTGTCCAACCGGACATATTCTCCCAGCTGGTGTGCATGGTAATAGCCGGTGCTGAGGTTGACCGCGGCAAGATTCAAATGCGGCGCCAGAATGGAAATGTCGCTGAAGCTTCCGAACGCTGTCTGAAAGCCGAAGCTGCAGATATGCTGCTCAAACTGCTCATTCATGCAATTATAAAACACTGCGTCGTTGCTGCCCATGCGATCCAGCTCTACGATATAATTGACGTCCGGTTTGATTCCGGACTTCGTAAATGCGCGTGCACCGTGCCCGCCGGTTTCCTCATCCTCACAGAACAGAGCGTGGCAATGAACGCGCTGAATCAGACGCAGGATCATATACACGCCTGCCCGGTCGTCGCCGCCAATTCCCTGCGGTGACATCATGACCGTGCCGTCTGCGGAATAGCAGATTGTTTCCGGTTGTGTGCGATGGACGGTGTCCAAATGCGCAACCAGCAGGACAGGCACAGTCCCTTCCGCGTACAAAAAGCCTCGTTGCTTCCGCACGGCATATCCGTTCTCAATCAACTCTGTTTCTAACGCCTGCTTGAGACGTTCCTGTGAAAACTGAAAAATCTCTTCAAACTCCATCGCTGCAAACTGCGTCAGCTTTAAGCACTGCTCATATAAATTACGCATATTGTTCCTCCAATTCTATTTGTATATAGCGGCTTCTCTCGCAAAACAGCAAGCCGCGCAAATCCTTACAGCAACTATGCGCCGCACAGGTACGGCAATTTGCCAGCTCTGCTTCTTCACAGGATGGGCAAAGCTGATTTGTCCGCCCGCGCCGGTTGAGCACCGGCCGCAGCGCTTCTCTCGGAAGCAGTTTCCCACAGCAGCTGCACGGCTGCATACACTCCGCGCAGTAAAATCCGTCGCCGTCTAAAAAATGGCCGCTGTTTTTCGGAACCACACTTCCGCACGCCTTGCAAACACACATGTCTTCACATTCGCCGCAGTGCGTTGAGTTGCGTCGATCATGGAGGCGACCGCAGCCAACGCAGCGCGCCGCGCTTCCGATATCCAGATGGCCGTAGTCTCCATAGCCCTTCATCAGCGACAGCGCAGCGTAGCCGTTCTCGTAATCCGTGTAATGCAGGCTGCCTTGCGTGGTTGTCCAATAAGGCCGGATTTCTGTAAGGGTCGTATTCGTTTTCCAGAGATTCGGCAGGCCAAGGCATCTTGCGATCACGCTTTGCACCATGCTCCGGTAGAGCTTTCGCACATCGTCGTCATTCTGCGGATATAGTCTTGATTGCAGCAGCACACCATCCCGGTAGCAGAAGATCTGCCGGGTCAGCCGCCGTGCACGATAAAAGTGATTCTTGACCTCATCATCGACTGTGAAGAATACCATGCTCACGCCGTCGCCCATATAGGACTGGCAGCCGGCCCGCCATCCGCCGTCTGCTAAACAGTGACAGGAATGCCATGCGTTTTTCTTCGCTGACATCTCCAAAAAGTCGCACGGGTGAACGGATAGAACGCCGGTCTTGCTGATCCGCACCGGATTGAGCGCGTCAGCCAGCCGCGCGAAAACCGCGTTGTAGGGCTTGACTCGTGCGGTATGGAGCGTATCCCCGTGTCCAAGCTCCCGCTCTGTTTCATATTGGTCGATGCCGAATTTTGCGCACAGCCGGTTGATGATGCGACTTGCCTTCATGCCAGCGTCGCACTTGATATGTCCGCGGTTCCGGATCACCGGCAGCCGGGATTCATCCGGAACGGTCGCATAATCTGCCGTCGCAGCGTCCAGCGCATCCCGAAATTCTTCCAGTCGTTCGCCGGTCAATCCCGCTTCCTCCGCGAGCGTCAACATTTCAAATTTTGTTTCATCCACGCAGGCCCGGTCGAGCTGCCGCTGCTCGGATAGATCGAACACAACCGCAAGCTCCTGCTCCCGCCAGTTCGGGTGACGGCGCAGTAGCTCCAGAAGCGGTGTTTTCTGCTGCCGCCACTGATTGAGGTTTGCCTGCACGCCGTCCGGCGTAAAGGCCAACCTGTATTGGTACATGACGTTGTAAAACGCTTCTGTGATATGATCCATGTTTTCAGTCCTTTCTATGGGAGTGGAAGCGCTGCCGCGCTCCCACTCCGTTTTTGTTATGCCGCTTCCATCAGATCCTCTGTCAGCACATCCACAAGCAGACGACCTGCAAGGTCGCCCGTGTGAATCGTGACCTGATCATTTCGCAGCTGCACCAGTTCTTTGATGCGCAGCTCGTGGCTGTCGGCCGCAAGCTGCTTGTCTTTCTGCGTCAGCCGCTTGGCAAGCTGCTTCTGCCAGATCTTCAGGAATGCGCGCACCTCGCCAATATCGTCATTCTGGCGATTATACTGGGTGCGGACCTGCCGTACCGTGCCGCCCGGCTCTGCCTCTACGGTATAATAGGGGGTGTCCGGTTCGGCTGTCTTTCTCAGAAACAGCAGATAGCTTTCCCTGCGCTCCATACGCTCCCAGTAGACATCGCTGTTGGCAATGCAGTGGCAGAGCTTCCGGCTGTCTATGAAAATATCTTCCAGCTTATCTGGAACCTGAATCTGGAACTGTTTGCCTGTAAACGCAAACTTTTCCCGTATTGCCTGCAAATTCTGTTCTATATGCGGATATGTCTGAAGGAGCTCTCCGGCACGAAGGGTCAACTGCATTTCCTCTCCGCGGGCGGCCAATTCGTCATGCCGCTGCTGAAGTTTGCGTACACGATACACGATGGGGTCGTTTGTGTCATAACCGAAGCGGAACGCCATGGAAAGGTAGTCCCGCCACAGTTCAATGACACGTTCGCTGCTCAAATTCAGTTCCTGCATCTGCCTGTTCAGGTAATGCTGGATCTGCCCATAGCGCATCCGATCTGCAATGAATTGCAGCTGCTGCGGGTCAATACGTTCCTTGCACATCCACTGAATCGCAAAATCTGAGATCGGCTTTCCTGTCTGCTTTTCAAATTGCAGCCATTCCAGAAATGCACGCCCGCCCTGATTCTTCCGCAGCCGTGCAAGTTCCAGTCGGTTCAGGCCGAGTTTTGGTGCAAGACCTCTCTGCACGGGTGTTGTCTGAAAAATTGAACTCAATTTGTAATAATCCTGCGTACATTCCACTGCAAGCCGGAACAGACCGGCTTTTGTCAGCTGCTCCAAATTCGGCATCCTTTTCAGTACGACAAGATATTTTTCCGGATCCGTCTTCATGTTTGCATGAATCAGTTCCGGGAGACCGGTCCGCTGCAAGCAGGTTTTGGCAAGGTACGGGATCGTTTTCCCATACACGCGACCGCTTTCATCCGGGTAATATCCCTCGCTGCAGTTGCAGCCTTTGATCCAACGCGATGTGCGCTGCTTATAAACGCCCCAGTAAAATGCCTGCACCGGCTTTGCGTCCGCGTCAAAGATCGCGCGGCGGAGTTCGTGGTAAAACACCTTGACATTTCGGTATGTTTCCTTACTGTAAGAACGCTCCGCCCAGAACTCTCTGACCACAAAGCCGCCCGGATAGGGCTGCATCAGATACAGGATATTTCGCCCTGTGCGCAGCCGGCCCATCTTGCCGAAGGATTTGAACTGCACCGATTTTCTGCATCTGGGGCATCTGGCAACCGCATTGTGCTTCGGCTTCCGAATCGGGACCTCGCGGTCACAGTAGCTGCAATAGCCGGTTTTGGTGCCGCCGCGCCGGTATTGATAGAACATATAATTCTGCTCGACGCCGACCTTGCTGACCCATCTGTCCCAGTCCTTTGGAAGCGGAGGCACGAGCGCCATTGCCGCATCCCACGGATCGGTTTCTTTCTTGTGCCGGGCCAGAAGCTGCTTTTTCCGAATCCCTTCCTGAAACTCCCAGATCGACGCAATCGCCTCCCATTTGGAATGCAGATACTGACCGATCACAGCGGAATCACGGGATGAGATCTGCGCGTCAGAGATGCCAAATCCCTGCTGCGGTAAATTGCGGAGCATCGCGGTACGCCACTTCTTTTCCACGAAACTGTATGTCAGGAAATCCTGCGCATCATAGTCAAGAAACAACTCGTACACCGGCTTTCTGCCTCCGGCAGCCAGATTTTTTGTCAGATAGATCGCGACCTTCAGAATCCGGTCAAACCGCTTGCACCGGGCATAGCACTCGTGTTCATAGCGCAGCTCTTTCCGGTAGTATCCGCTCTCTATCATCGGTTCGTTTTCCGCCTGCTTCAGCATAGCAGTCGTTGCCCACAGGACAGGCAATTGCTTTAACTCTTTTCGCTTCATTCGTTTATTTCACCTCATATTCCTTGAAATTGTCGTTATACATAACCCATGGCAGACGCTCTTTGCCGTCGATCACGCACAGCGAAAGATACTCGATTCTCGGCCCATCTGCAGCCTCTCTGGCAAACGCCAGAATATCTCCAATATTTCCCGCTGCTCGTGGGTGCTTACCGCGCACAACTGCATATCCATTCTGCGCCTCCGCACAATCTCTTTGGACAGCCCAGCCATCCGGCATCTGTGGATGGTCTGCCATATATGCAAGCGCGTGCAGGAAAAACTCCTGCGGCTCCAGCTTTCGGAGTACCCAGAGCTGCGTGCAGGAGATTCTGGAATCTACCGCATCCTCATCCAGATCGCCGCACGGACGAACCAGATAGTATTCCGAATTCTGAAAATCCCCGTAATAACGCAGACAGTCCATCGGGTTTGCTGCGCAGTGAAACCCATTCGCCTGACAATTTGCCTGTTCCGTTATATTCAAGCCCATCTTTAGCTGATAGCCGCGGCAGATCATGCCCTGCTCCATCCCTTTATAAGCGATCATCCGGCCATACCTCCCATCAGATCAAACATGGAAACCTGGTCTTCTTTGGGGGCTGGCTCTGCTTTCGGCATCTGAATGACCGGCGCAGGCTTCGCAGCCGTTTTTTCCTTTTTCGGCTGGCGTTTGGTTTTCGCCGCAGCACTCATATAAGCCTTGGGAACAAATACTTCTTCCTTGACCTCGTCCTCTTTGGCGCTGGCATCCCGGAAATACTCTTCTGCCCAGTCATAACAGGTATCCTCCGGCACATCGCCGCCGTAAATGCCGTTTGGCTGCGGCTCCATGCCGTTATCCTTCATTTCCGCAAGCAGATATTCCCGCGCTTTCCGGTTGATGAATTGCAGACAATGTGCCATACTCTTGCGCGGGTGCATGACCATCCGCGCGAACGCTGGATCACTGAGACAGAGCGTCTGCACATACTCGGAAACACACTCCTTGAGATTCCGCCGCGTCAGCCGCTCGGTTTCTTTTTTCATGCGCTCCATCGACGCTTTGACCAGCTCCGTCTCGCTCATCTGCTCAATTTTTGCAAGCGCATCCTGTTCAGCGGCATGTTTTTCCTCCTGCTGCCGCTCCCATTCCGCTTTCCGTTTGGCTTCTGCTTCCTCGTGCCGACGGCGCCTTTCTGTTTCCGCTGCCGTAGGATATTCCTGCTCTGCTTCCGTTTTAGCAACCGGCTCCGCCGCAGGCTCCTTGCTCGTCACTTCCGCAGCGGCGGCAGCTTTTTTCTGCTCGTGCTGCTGGATCAGCTTTGCCTGCAAGGTCTGCATTTCTGCCGTTTTGGAATCGTGTCCGTCCAATTCTGTCTGCTGGTTTTCCAGATCAAGTTCTGAAAATATGCCCATCTAAAAACTCCTTTCCATAGAAAATGGGCGCAGCGATTCTGCTGCGCCCATCCATGTGTTATACCCGATAGATCAGCGTGCTGAATGCGTCGAAGCAGTAGCACACGAATCCCGGATATTCTGCGGTCTTTCGTTTGATTTTCCTCTGGATCTCAGCGGCGTCGCGTTCGCTGACGCTGTCCTCATCCTCCCAGAGCATTGCCGTAAAGCTGGCGCCGTCCTGTACTTCGCGAACGTGCGCGCCAAGATCCTGGCAGAATGTGCGAAGCTGCACGATCTCATTTCTCTCATCCATATCTCTCTGGTCGCGGTCATTATGTCGTGACTGCTTTCAGCTTGACCTGGATCGTGATCTCGTCGGATCGCAGAATGACATGGTCGATTTTTGCTTCAAGAACCCCCGGCATGGCCGTTTCCGGCATCTCATATAAGCAGCGGAAGCGGCCGATGACCTTCCTGTCCGTTTTCACGACAACCGGAACCTCGTCGCTGAGAACGCCGATCTGATTTGCGAAATCCAGAACCGTAATTTTTCTCATATGCTGTCTCCTTTCATTTTTGTATTGGCCGTGCCAGCAGCGGAGAAAACGCCACCGGCACGAACTGCTTCATATCCCGATAGTAATACCGCCGCTTTTCCGCATCGTACAGCTCCAGTACATCGGACGGTGCAACGCAGCGCCCCGGATAGTCTGCTGGCAGCTTGCCGTTATAGTGGTCAAATACACGCTCCAGCACAGCCAAGTCCGGCTCATCTTTTGGGCAAAATATCGCTTCATCACGCACCAGCCGGTATTCGCTCGCGGGTGGCTGCTGAAAGCCTGCCTTGTGGAGCGCGTCGATCCCGGAGAACGCGAACGGTTTCGTTTTCTCCGTGTCCGTAAATTCCAGCTGATAAATGCGGCAGCCGAGCTGCTTACGTTGCGCGTTCAAAAGCTCTGCCAGTTGTGCGTTGCCGCCGGGCTGCAGAAAAGCGTGATATTCTTCGTCCAGCAAGCCAAGGTATGCCTGCAAGGGCACACCATCCGGCTGCGTCTTGTGCCACTGTTCCACGCAGGCATCTATCTCGGAAAACGCACACGCGCCATACAGATACCGCTCCCGGAACGTCATTGTTTTCGGTGCTTTCCCAGCGTTCTTCCGGAGCGCAAGCTGCCAGTCATCTAACCCCTTATAGTTGGGATTCCACGTCAGCCGGCGGCATTGCAGTCCGTGCTTTCGTGCCATCAGATAGATCTTGGAGGCACCTTTCTCAACGTAGACATTTCGATACTTGTCCATGTCCTGCGCCTCAATGATCTCCTCCGTGCCGTTCTTTTTGAGGAACGCAAACAGTTCATCCAGCTTGGACACGTTGTTCGCTCCGGCGGTCGCCGTAAAGGTGCGGTTCATCAAGGCATGGCAAATGTCAGCCTTGAGTAACCCCTCCGTCACATAGACCACTCTGGAACACGGATCGCCAACAAAGTGGATGGGGCTTTCCGAGGATGTCCCCATCGGTTTGCTGCTCGACGACAGCCAGAGGTACTTCGTGCCCTCCTTATCGGCGGGCGCGTTTTCCTCCCGGATGGGGATATCCAGCCGGATCTGTGCGCCGCAGACCAGTCCGTCCGCGCTTCTGGCTGGGATCAAAATCCCAGCCGTGCGTGTTCCAAATCGTACTGTCCATCTGCCGTCCTCCGCCAGATAAAAACCGGGGACGCCCTGCAGGGTGCACCCCTGCTTCAAAAGCCGCGCTGTCAGACTCTTGCAGAGATAAGGCGGCGGGGTGCTTTTGAAGCCGAACCGTTCGATCTGGTCGTCCGTCAGTCCACGCACCTCACGCAGATGCGCACGGTGCTTCGGCGTCAGCGACAGCATGGAAAACAGCATTGAAAGTGTTTGGTGAATTGCCTGCCGGGGTGCTCTGTCCGACTGCGCGATTTCCTGCGGCTGCCGGTTCTGGTAGCTCTGATACTCTGGCGCGTAATCTCCGGTTTGAAGCGCTTCGCAGATCTCCCGATAGGCGTCCGCGTTGCTGATCCCGTAGACCTTTGCATAGAGCGCCAGCATCCCGCCGGATTCCTGGCAGTAATTACAGTGCCATACGTCCCGTGACGTTTTCAGATAGAGCTTGCCGCGATGATCGCCGCAAAGCGGGCAGTCCACATACAGAAAGTCCGGGCCGCGCCTGCGGATATTGAGCCGCAGCAGCGCAGCAACGTCTGTAATATGGAACGGAAACTGCGAAGAACCGGCTCTGATAACGGCCACACCCTTTCATCCAAACTTGACGCTTCATCCGGCCTTCTGCTGCAGATTGTCCAGCAGAACGGACGCTGCGGCTTTGAGAATATTGTCCGCTTGATCGCAGCCATAGAGATACCATTTGAGGCTTGCTGGGCGGCGCTGCGCTACCTGTTCGAGCGTCCAGCCACGGCAGGTGCCGATCTGCACCACAACGGCTTTCGCTTCGTCCACTGTCATACGCTGCACGATCTTGGCTATGTTCATATCTGCCGTATATTTCGCAGCTTGCGGCTGTCCTGCAAGTTCTTCCACTAGTTCTTCCTGCTGCGGCGGCAGGACATGAAGGTCAGGCGTTTCTTCCACGACAGGCGCCATTGTTTCTTCGACGGGCTGTTCAGCGGGTACAGAATCCGTATCCATTGACGATACTGTTTCTGCGGTCGCTTCTGTCATAACAGGCGCTTCCGCTGCTTCTTCATCTGCTTCTGCGGCTTCTGCCTGAACCGGCACTTCCGAACCGAACAGCTCGCCGCCGTAGTCGCGGCTCACGTCGCAGAACTGGATGCCGAAGCCGGCGTTCTCCAGCGCCATATTGAGCGCGTCCTCCTGTGCGGCGCGGAGGAATTCCCCGCCGGGGGCATTCTCCCTGCGCTGCTCCGAGGTAAAACTGGCGGCGGGAACCGGATCGTCCTTACTGAAATAGACCTGCGCTTCGATAATTGCCAGTTGGTCGCTGATGCGCAGCGGCTTCAGGAGCATTCTTCCGTTCGGGCAGGCCAGACGGAACCAGAGCCGCTTATAGCGGAGATCCAGCTTCCAGACCGGATGCCCAGTTTTTACGGAAATGGTCTTGCGCAGGAGCTTCATCGGGTCAAAGCCCGGCACCTTGCGGAGCTGCTGTACGGCGGCATTGTTCATCACGGTAGATTTGTTGTCATTCATTTCTTAGAACTCCTTCCATAAATAAAATAAGAGATGATTGCGCAAATTCTGCACATTCATCTCAACTTAACCGGCTTTTTTCAATTTCTGCTCTGTCGCGCCCTGCGGCAGAGCCTTTTGTCTGAATACCTGATTGTACTTTAAGATCCGTTCGGCAAGGCAGGTGTTCCGTTTGACCTTTCTGCCGGAGTGGATTGCCAGAAACAGCGCACGCTTCTGCCCGACCAGAATGACGCGCCTCTTTGCGCGTGTCACAGCGGTATAGATCAGATTCTTCGTCAGCAAAATGCGGTGCGCCATCAAAATAGGGATGATGACCGTTTCGTACTCCGATCCCATGGATTTGTGGATCGTAATGGCATACGCCAGTTCCAGATCGCCGAGCTGCGTTTTGGAATACTCCACGATGCGCCCATCAAAATCCACGCACAGCTTGTCGGGGTGAATTTTGCAGATGCTCCCGATGTCGCCGTTGAACACGCCCTTGAATTTCTGCTTACACGCGGAATCATAGCCTTCCAGATTGTAATTATTCTTGGTCTGCATCACGCGGTCGTGCAGGCGAAAAATACGTTCTCCAAATGCAAACTCCGGAATCTTTTCCGTATGCGGATTGACCGTCTCCCGGATCAGCGCGTTCAGACCGTTGGAGGATGCTTCTCCATCCGTCCGGTAGGGTGAGATGATCTGAAGCTGTCCAATGGACGTATCCTGCAATTCCCGCAGATAGAGCGTCTGGATCTGCGCCGCGGCTTCCTCCTGATTTTCTGCCTTGACGAACTGAAAATCCGGACCATAGAACAGGCTGCTGTTTTCCTCGTTGATGAATTTGGCATTGTAGGCGATCAGGCTGTCCTTGGATTGCCGGAAGATCTCATCGAGAACCGTCACCGGTACGATGCCGCTTCCAATCAGCTCCGCGAACACATTGCCCGCGCCGACGCTCTCCAGCTGATCGACGTCGCCCAACAGCAGGAGTTTTGTGCCTCTCCGCAGGCGCGTAAACAGCTGATGCGCCAACCACATATCCACCATGGACGCCTCGTCCACGATCAGAAAATCAACTTGCAGCGGCTTATCCTGCTTGTCCTTGCTGCAAAAATCGCCCTGCAAGCCGAGCAGACTGTGCAGCGTCAGCGCATCCAGTATCCCGGTACTCTGTGCCATGCGCCGGCTGGCTTTGCCGGTCGGCGCAGCGAGAACGATGCGGTTTTTGGGGTGCAAAATCCGGTAGACCTCGATGATAGCTTTCAGAACTGTCGTCTTGCCAGTGCCGGGGCCGCCCGTGATGATGGAGAGGTTTCGTTCCATCGCCACCTCAACGCCGCGGCTCTGCCGCTTTGTCAAGTGCAGACCCAGCTTCTGCTTGACCTGTTCCAGTGGGAGCGTCACATCAATTTTCGCCGTACTTTCCATGAGTATCGCTGCCGCCTTTGCCGCTGTCTCGACCTCCTGCATGAAAATATGCGGAAGATACAGCCGCCCGCCGTCGGAAACGATCTCATTGTCTTCTGCCATCTGCTGCAATTTCTGCTCCACCTCCGTGCGCCTGACCTGCATCTGGGGAAGCGGGATCGGCTCGTTGAGAAATTGCAAGGATTCTGTAATCAAGGTATTGACCTCCAGATACAGATGCCCATGCTGCCGCGCGTTTTCCAGCGCACAGATCATCGCGCCATGAATACGAACCGGGTCGTGCGGATCGCCGCCGGATTTCCGGATGATCGTATCGACGCGCCGAAAGCCAAAGCCGGATATCTCGCAGAGCCGGAACGGGCTTTTCCGCAGAATATCCGTGCAGGCCGGGCCGAAGTGCTGATAGATCTTCATTGCCGTCACAGGCGTGACCTGAAACGGCGTCAGCAGCTCCATAATATCCCGCATGGCGCGGCTTTCTGCATAGCAAGTCTTGATCTCCTCCAGCTTCTGCTCCGTGATGCCGCGGATCTCCAGCAGCTTCTCCGGGTGGAATTCCAGCACGTCGAGCGTATCTGTGCCGAACCGCTGGACGATACTTCTGGCTGTGCTTTCTCCAATGCCCTTGAGAAGACCCGATGAAAGATAGCTCAGAAGTCCTTCCGTTGTCGGCGGCACAAGCTCGTGCCAGTGCTCCACATGGAGCTGCAGGCCGTACTTGCCCTCTTTCCAGTCACCCTTGATCTCCAGCTTGACGGAATCCGTCTGCGGCAGGCCATAGCCGACAGCGGTGAACCGAAGCATCCGGTCTCGGAACGTGTATTGGGAACGGGCTTCTTCCGGTACGGACGGATCATCTGTGCGCATCCGAAGAATGGTGTATTTGCTGGCTTCATTGAAGTAGATAAGCTTATCATAGGCTGCAATCATTCGTTTTTTCACCTCACTCAAGCGGCGGGCTGCGCCGCGATTTTGATGCTGAACCGTCTGGACTCCGACGTTTCCACAAACTGCTCGTAGATCTCCGGATATACCTCCCGCAAGCGGATCATGTTGTCCTTGGAAATTCCCTGTCTGCGGATGGGATTGTAGGAAATTACGTAGCATTGTCCGCCGTCCACACAGGTTGCAGAATCCTTTCCGTCCAGCTCGCTGACCAGCAAGCCCTTGAGCTGCTGCATCTGCGCGTCCAACTGTGTGACCTGTTTTGCAAGCACGCCTTTCTGCTCCTGAAGCTGCAAATACTGATGAATCTGCGGTAGCTGCGGCGCGCCGAACGCTGCCGGCGGCAAATCTCCCCGGTCAATGCCTTTCCATCTCTGCAAACTCTGCAGGATGAGGTCGCCGCTTTCCGTATAGTCCGGTGGCTGATGCTTCTGAACATGGTCATTCCAGAACGCATCCTCCAATGCAATCAGTTCCGACTCATAGGCATAGTCCCGGTCCAGATGCCGGATGATGACCTCATCTTCGTTGTTTCCATACAGGCAGCAGAAGTAGACCCTGTCCAGATTCATGACCGACATATAATGCCGTCCCTGAGATTCGTAATACACCGGAACGATCTCCTCGCCGTTGTACCACCAGTTCTCTCTGGCATTATAATTTGTCGTCTTGATCTCCAGAATGGCATTGCTGCCGTCCGGAAGCTCCACAAGGTAGTCCAGATCTGCCAGCATCCACGGATACAGCGGGTGCTGGAACATGACCTTCCGCTGAAAGATACGCAGTCCGGTTTTCTTTGCAAAAATCCGCGCGACCAGATCCTCCAGCAGATGCCCCATCTCCAGCGCGACCCAGTTTTCATCCATGTCCGCCCTTACGACGTTCAGCTTGTCATAGTACAGATCTCGTGCTGTCCGCCATGGCGAAATGCCGAGAATCGCCGCAGCATCGCTGCCGCCGATACCTCGCCGCCGATAGGTCAGCCATTCTTCATTGCTCAGATTGCTCGTGTCTACCAGTTCCTGCGGCTCATACTTCAGCCACAACACCATTCTTTTCTCCCTTCTTCCATACCCGCAGCCGTACCACACGCTTCCGCTCATGAACCGCTTTGCGATGATACGCCGCAGACTGCCGCTGCCGTCCTCCGGGGCGCCATTTCTTTCTTGTTTTCATTTTGTTTCCGCCTTTCATTTTTTGCGGAAACACCAAACCAATCGTCTGCGGCTTTCGCCGGATCTTTTGCCCCAATCCTGCGGCTTGAAAAGCTTGAAATACACAAAGTATTCCTGCGCTTCTCAAGTCTTGTCTTGTGCCAAAATCTCTCGACGAACGCTCTTGCCGATTGATTCGGAGTTTCCGAATATATCCTCAAAGCCTTTCGGCATTTGGGCAAAAAAATAGCGGGAATATCCTGCGGCGCAGCTTCTTCTGCGTCGCGGTCATTCCCGCAATCTGTGGGCCATGCGCCCAAAAAAGAAATCCGGCAGAAACCAGTCCTGCGGACATGGCAATTCTACCGGAAATCGTAAAAGCCTGACAATGCGTGTGCAAGCCGGAATACTCCGAACGCTGCGGCTGTCGTGCCGCAAGCGGTATGCACAAATCTCAATTACAAGCCAACTTTACCACAAGATATTGTGGTTGTCAAGGAAACGGCGGCTTACGGCCACGCGGATGTCAGTTCTCCCCGAAGATACTCATACTCCGGAAGCTGCTCAAAATACGGCTGCCAGCGGCGCAGGATCTCGGCACGCTCCAACGGATCCGCCGTTTCCATAGAATGTTCATTCTCTGTCAGCAGGAGGACATCCAGTGCAACATCCTCCAGCATAAGTCTGCATAGTTCTTCTGCCGTATCGACGCGCCGCGCAGTATCCACATAGTCATAGTCCGGCGAAATATCCAGCAGAACATATCCCACTTTGTCCGACCAGACAAGGTCAAAGGCGTCGCTTTCCTTCAGCCGCTCCGTGAATACCGAGATCACCCGTTCCAGCTTCTGTTTTTCCTGTTTTGTGTAGATCATGATAAGTACCTCCTATATGTGTTTGATCTACCACAAATCATAGCATAGAAAATATTTTTTCTCACTTTTGCAGAAAAAGTCGAAGCAACCTCTATTTTTTAAGTGTAAAGACCCTCAAGCAGTGTACCTTGACAATCGAACACCCATCTGACAGGGGAGATACAGCAGCCGCGGACAGTATGCGATGATATGAGCGTACCCACGGCCCAACGCTGCACAGCAGCGACTGCAATACGCGCTCTTGACCGGAGCGCAGGAACGGACTGTCGGATGGCTTATAAAGCCAAAAACAGCCCTTCTCGTTATTTCGAGAAGGACTGCATCAAATAAAATTCGAGGTATTTATGAACGAAGAAGAATTAAAAAAAGACCAGCTCCCTCAGATTCTACATGTAAAAGACCTGCAGGTATTGCTCTCCATCAGCCATAACACGGCCTATGAACTAGTGCGTTCAGGGAAAATCAGAAGCATCCGAATTGGGCGCACATATAAAATCCCCTTAGATGCTTTCACCGAGTATCTGCGCAACGGCTGAATCATATCATCTTGTGGTTTGGGTTCATTCGTGGTATGATTGATTTGTACCTGCTATGCGGCATCGAAAGGAGCGTATTTATGTCGCAAAGCAAAGCATCTGGAAGAAAGTCTGTTGCCGGAATGGGCTCCATCCGAAAAAAAGAGAAAGTTATAAACGGAAAAGCCTACACCTACTACGAAGCACGTTATACCGTCGGGATCGATCTCGGTACAGGCAAGCAGATTCAAAAAAGTATCAGCGGAAAAACGCAGCGCGAGGTTGCTAAGAGATTAAAAGAGATCACAACGTCGATCGATACCGGCACCTACCTGCCCTCCTGTAAACTGACAGTTGGTGAATGGCTGAATACCTGGATCTCAGAATATACTGCAGACTGGAAGCCGCTCACAGTAAGCAACTACTCAAAGCAAATCAAGAAGCACCTGATTCCGCGTCTCGGCGCTGCAAAACTGGAAGATCTGGACACACATACAATTCAGCTCTTTTATAACTCCCTTACAAAATCAGGGCTGGCGCCGAAAACAGTAAAGAACATACATGGCGTCCTCCATGCCGCTTTAGAGCAGGCAATTTCAAATGGTTACATCAGTAAGAACCCAACCGCCGGCTGCAAACTCCCAAAAGTTGTTCGGCCGGAAATCAAGCCCTTGGAGCCAGAGGAAATCGCCCGAATGCTGAAAGAAGCAAAGAAGGACGCATACGATAACCTGTTTATCGTTGCGATGTTTACCGGCATGCGTCAAGGCGAGCTGCTAGGTCTATCCTGGGACAACGTTAATTTCAAGACCGGACAAATCACCATCAAGCAGCAGCTTCAATGCAAAGACGGCGTGTACTTTCTGGAAACACCCAAGAGTGGAAAGTATCGAGTGCTATCCCCTGCACCAGTTGTAATGGATGCTCTAAAAGACGAGCAGCAAGGGCAAAATGCAAACAAGCAAATTGTCGGAGCAGCCTGGGAAAACAAATGGAACCTCGTGTTCACGGACGCGCTTGGCAAGAATCTTGTTCGCCGAACAGTCGTAAAACACTTCAAGTCCGTGATTGAAAGAGCCAACATTCCCTCAGATGTTCGCTTTCATGATCTGCGTCACAGCTTCGCAGTAACCTCATTGTACACTGGCGACGACATTAAAACAGTGCAGGCCAATTTAGGCCACGCTACGGCACAGTTTACACTTGATGTCTACGGGCATGTCACACAGAAAATGCGGCAGGAAAGTGCCATGCGAATGCAAGCCTTTTATAACCATCTGGAAGTATAGTCAACCACCTGTTACCTGCTTCTGATAAGGGGGAAAAATGGGGGGGGAATTTTAGGCGTTTCGATTCCCGAACTTTTTCTGTCGAAAAATAGCCAAAACAAAAGAAAATAGCCAGTAATCAGAACAATTACTGGCTATTTGCTGGCAGGGGCACAAGGACTTGAACCCTGAGCCTACGGTTTTGGAGACCGCCGCTCTACCAATTGAGCTATACCCCTATATTCATTTCAAATGGTGGGCCTTCGGGGACTCGAACCCAGGACCGACCGGTTATGAGCCGGCTGCTCTAACCAACTGAGCTAAAGGCCCATAATCTTTGAAAATACGATAGCCGCCACATTCGTGACGGCTATCAGTGGCTCCCCCTGTTGGACTCGAACCAACGACCCCCTGATTAACAGTCAGATGCTCTACCGGCTGAGCTAAGGAGGAATATATATGTTGGCACTACCTATTTTCCCGGTCAGTCACCCGACAAGTATCTTCGGCGCATGTGAGCTTAACTTCTGTGTTCGGTATGGGAACAGGTGGACCCTCACACCAATCAG
>OLSA01000117.1_pt1 | contig 64233 bp, 61 predicted proteins | sample 1672731 | NCBI WGS metagenome assembly OLSA01 (sample SAMEA3136718, study PRJEB25190) | human gut metagenome | biome: human gut; feature: human-associated habitat; material: faeces | place: Austria | collected 2013
ATCTTTAAATAAACATTTTAAGTATAGCATATTCCTACTTTTTTGTCAAATATATTCAACAACGTGAAAGAAAACAATGAAATATACCAAAAAAGCTTCCCCTTGTTAAAAAAGGGGAAGCTTAAATGCTTTTTACTTAATTATTTTTTTCTTCTTAGAGCAACTGCAGTTATACCAATACCAGTTGTTATAACAAGACCTGCAACTGCTACTGCAACGCCTGCGTCGCCTGTAGATGCAGAAGTTGTCTGAGTTGAGTTGCCCAGAACAGCGCCGCCTGACGTACCGCCAGAAGTATTATTATTCTGAGCCTGCGTAGTCTGGTTATTTCCGTTATTTGCCTGCGTCGGCTGATTATTATTTTCCGACGGAGCCTGTGTAGGCGTTGTATTATTGCCGCCGGAGGAATTGTTTGTTACATTAGAAGTGCCATCATTATATAATCCGGAAACTGTAAAAACAACTTTGATCTGCTGTTTTACTTCTGTCTGTGGTGAAAGATCCTGACATAATTTAGGCTGTTCCCATGTACTGGTTAAATATATTCTTGCCTTTCCAAGATCTGCTTCATAATATTTATAATCGATTGAATCAGCGCTTGATGTATAAGGAGCCTTAACACCGTCAATATAAACCTCATCAACTGTTATTTTTAAATCAGGATATTGATCTGCGGTAAAATTCTTATAATCCTCGCTTGACGAATCAGAACCGCTGATTTGGAGAATAAGAAACTCAATTGAACCCGTACCATCGCCTGTTATATTCCACGTTGCTTCATATTGCGCATTACCGTCAATATTTGCAACAGTTGACCCGTTGGCAATTGCATCTTCTTCCTTCCACTGAGAGTAAGTTCCCATCTGACCGCTAAGCATAGCTTTTCCAACTACAGTTGCAGCGCTAACAGTAGTCGCAGCGTACGACGCTGCAGAAAGAGTTGCTACCGCACATGCAGCCGCAGCCGCAAAAATCTTTTTGAATTTCATATTTAACACCTCAAATAAATTATTTTCTCTTAACCTTTGTCAGCACAGCGGCACCTGCCGTAAGAGCAAGACCTGCAAAAGCAGCCGCAATACCGGTGCCCTTTGTCGTCGGTGATCCTGACGTACTGTTTGACACCTGATTTCCCCCGGTTGTATTGCCGCCGTTATTGCTGTTATTGTTAGCGTTTGCGGCAACGGTCGTCACCTGCGTATTGGCAGAAGTGGCAGGAGTATTTGTAGTAGGCTCAGTTTCAGCTGCGTCTGTCGGATCCGTAGGAGTAGGCTCTACTCCGCCCGTTGCCGGCTCGGTCGTTTCCTCAGTAGCTAAAGTCGGCTCTGTAGACGGCTCCGTTGTTTCTTCCGTAACATTAGACGTACCTGCAATACCTGTTCCCGAAACTGTAAACAGTACTTTTATACTTTGAGTTATAGTAGTATTGCCGGGCAAATCGGTAATTTTTTTAGATGTCCATGTATCTATCAAATACAGCCTTGTAGCGCCCTCGGGTTTCTCATAAAACGCCATATCAACCGCATTTGGGCTGGAAGTATAATCAAGCTTTTTCCCGTCTACATAAACCGAATCAATATTAATTTTCATATTCTCATACTGATGTACAGTTAAACCGGGAATCTGAATTACCAGAAACTCCATTGTACTTGTTCCGCCGTCCGTAACTATCCATTCAACCTGATATTGAGCGTCTCCGTCTACATTGGCGACGGTGGATCCGCTCGTCGCGTCTCCGGCTTCCCAGACAGACGTAGCGCCAATAGAGCCGCAGAGATAAGCGGTCGAGGGAAGTCCCTCGGCGAAGACACTGATACCCATAGCCGCAGCCGCTGTCACAACGCAGGCAGAAACGACTGACAATATTTTTTTAAAATTCATAAATAAACCGTCCCGATATTATTTTTTAGGCAGAAGAGTCCTTGCAACCTCGATTGCATCGTAAAGATCAACTACACCGTCGTTGTTTATATCTCCGACTTCCATCTGCTCCTCGTCTATATCAATCATGTTCATCATATATTTAGCTATTTCAATAGCGTCGTAAAGGTCTACTACTCCGTCTCTTGTGATATCGCCCTTTTCATACTTAGCGACGTTTGAAGTACCGTCCTTGCCTGTACCGGAAACTGTGAACACAACCTTAAGACTCTGTGTAATCGCAGTATCAGCGGCAAGATCCTCAACGCCGGTACCCGCCCACTGATCGATCAGATAAATTCTCGTAGCAGCCGTGCCCTCTACATAATTAAGATCAATAGCGGCCGCGCTTGTCTCATAGTTTTCAACAGCCTTGCCGTCAATATAAACTCCGTCTACCTTTACGGCAAGATTCTCATATTTATCGCTCGAAAGACCGGGAATCTGAACGGCAAGGAATTCAAGCGTGTCAGTACCGCCGTCCGTTACGTTCCATACGACTTCGTACTGAGCGTCTCCGTCAATATTAGCTGTTTTTGAACCTTCTGTAATTTCATCAGCGCCCCATACGCCCGTTGCGCCTATATTACCGATTATTGTTGCGGTTCCGATAGTGCCGACCGGAACGTCCGGATCAGGCTCTGTTTCTTCAGCCATTGTTGTAACCTTATCAATGTTAAATGTAATTCCGGTAGCGGCTGCTCCCATCTCGTCTATTTCAGCCGAATCCGCATACTGATAAGCGTTGATATTAGTAGAAAGAATCAAGCAACTGATCGTATCGGCAGGACTGCTTAACAAAAATTCCGCCATATATGTTCCGTCGCCCTCGATTGCAACAGACTTATTGTCAACGGTATTTCCTTCAGCGGTCGAACCCCAATAGGAATCTGTTCCGACAGATCCTGAAAGAAACGCTTCGTAAGGCGTTTCAGTTCCGTCCTCGGCAATGTTTGCAGAATTTTCTCCAAGACCGGAAACTGTAAATGTTACAGAAATCTTTTCGGAAAAATCTCCTTTATTTTCGATATCCTTGATGTCGATTCCCCATTCGTTAAAAATGTTCATACGCAGCGATGAACCGTCGTTTTCAAAAGCCAAAGCTCCGTCAGACGGACCTGTATACGCAATTTCCTTTTCGACGCTTGCTGCGGATGCCGGAACAGCGGCAAGCAATGCGGAAGCCGCCATAGCTGCGGCAGAAGCGGAAGCGATTATTCTTTTTAATTTCTTCATTTTTAGCACCTCGTTATTTTATATTTTTTTATTTTGCTGTCTTACCTAAAAAGCAAATTTTCACGTCTTAATTATAACATTACCGGCACTGATATGTCTATGTTAATGCTAACCAAAGATTGAACATTTAATTTGTATGTTCTGCTCATAATGCACAATAATTGTATTATTTCTCCATTTAATTCTGAATTATTTTTATTCAATTCATTATTTTTCCAGCGGATTTCATTTCATCTAACACATCTTTCATCAGAATTTCCGGTCTCTGGCCCTTTTCAAGCCTTACGCTGATATACGGCTTTGCAAGACTGTTGAAAAGTATTCTGCCCTTAAACGTCCTTGAAAGCCCGCTTATCTGCTCCGGCTTAGGATTTTCTATATAGAAAAACAGGTTTTCCTTTCTCTGCTGGATTTCGGTAATACCCAACGCGGCCGCCGTGTTTCTCAGAAGAGCCGCCTCTATAAGCCCCGTAACCGACTTCGGAGGCTCCCCGTAACGGTCTATCAGCTCGTCTATCATTTCAATTTTATCCTCAGGCGTTTCAATTGCCGCTATTTTTTTATAGGCGTCAATTCTCTGAGCGGAGCTTTCAATGTATTTTTCCGGAATATGAGCGTCTATGCGGATATCCACAGAGCAGTCCGCCGCCTTTTCAACCGGCTCGCCCTTTTCCTCTGCTATTGCCTCGGTAAGCAGGCGCAGGTACATATCGTAGCCCACCGCCTCCATATGACCATGCTGCTTTCCGCCTAAAATACTTCCGGCTCCCCTGATTTCAAGATCCCTGAGAGCAATCCTGAAGCCGCTGCCGAATTGGGTAAATTCTCTCATTGCATTCAGCCTTTTAGAGGCGATTTCCGAAAGCACCTTTTCCCGTCGGAATGTAAAATAAGCGTACGCCCTTTTGTTTGAACGTCCTACCCGTCCTCTGAGCTGATAAAGCTGTGAAAGACCGAATCGGTCGCTGTCCTCTATTATAAGAGTATTAACATTAGGAACGTCTACGCCGGTTTCTATTATAGTGGTGCAGACAAGTATATCAATTTCATGCTCCACAAGACTGTTCCATATTCCGGACATCTTCTCCTCGGTCATCTGACCGTGGGCATAGGCGATTCTCGCGTCAGGCAGCAGCTCCTGAAGCCTTGCGGCGCAGCCTGAAATGCTGTCCACCCGGTTATGGATATAATACACCTGACCGCCCCTTTTAAGCTCCTTTGTTATTGCCTGTAATATCATTCCCGCATTGTATTCCACCACATAGGTCTGCACGGGATATCTGTCCTGGGGCGGCTCTTCTATAACCGACATATCCCTTATTCCGCTCATCGCCATGTTAAGCGTCCTCGGAATAGGAGTAGCCGACAATGTAAGAACGTCCACCCCGGAAAAATATTCCTTGAATTTCTCCTTATGAGCCACCCCAAATCGCTGCTCCTCGTCTATGATTGCAAGTCCCAGGGATTTAAACTCTATATCCTTCTGAACAAGTCTGTGAGTGCCTATTATTATGTCTATAAGCCCTTTTTTAAGTCTTTTGACAATATCCTGCTGCTGTTTTGAAGTACGAAACCTCGATATCAGCTCTATATTTACCGGAAACTGCTCGAATCTTCTCAGAGCGGTCTGGTAATGCTGCATGGCAAGCACCGTCGTCGGAACAAGTATGGCGCACTGCTTTCCGCTTATAACGCACTTCATCGCCGCGCGAAAAGCAACCTCGGTCTTTCCGAAGCCTACGTCGCCGCAGAGAAGTCTGTCCATTGGACGCGGTCTTTCCATATCCTCCTTTATCTCGCTTATGGACTGAAGCTGATCGTCGGTTTCGGCATAAGGAAACCTCGCCTCAAAATCTCTCTGCGTCTCATCGTCAGGCAGAAAAGCGATTCCCTTGCTCTGCTCTCTTTTTGCGTAAAGCTTTATCAGCTCATGGGCCATATCCTTTACCGCCCGCTTTACGCTGCTGCGCGTTTTTTGCCATTCGGCGGAGGAAAGCTTATTGAGCTTTACTCCCGCGTCGTCCCTCGGACCGATATATTTTGAAACCATATCAAGCTGAGTCACCGGAACGTATAAAACGTCCTTTCCGGCATACTGAATAGTAATATAATCCTTTGTTACGCCTTCAAGCTCAAGCTTTCTTATTCCGGCGAAACGCCCGATTCCATGAAGAGAATGAACCACAAGATCCCCGGACGTTATATCGGAAAGACTTCTTATCTCCTCGCCCTTTTTATGCTTTTTCTTTCTCTTTTTTGAGCCTGCCGCCTTAGCCTGCGTTATAACGGCAGTTTTATTTTCAAGATATTCAAAGCCTCCGGAAAGACTTCCGGTCATCAGCAGTACCCTGCCCGGCTGACATACGCTTTCGGGATTAGCTATATCGCAGCCTATTCCGGCGTCCTCCAGATCCTGCTTTATGATAGGGAGAGTTTTTTCGCTTCCCGCGATAAGCATAGTGCGGAAGCCCCTCTCGCAGTAGCCGGTCAGATCCTCGTTGAGCTGACGCATTTCGCCGCCCCACGGCGCGTTCTGAATTCCCTCGAAATTGACTATTTTCTTATATCCCACACGATCAAGCCCCGATATAAAATTACTTATAAAAAGCCGCTCGCCGCCGGCCGCCCGCTCCGTTATTTCACCGAAGTCAAAATAATGCCCCTCAAGACCTCTGCAAAGCGATCCCTCCTCCAGAAGAATCCTGCAATCCTCGTTATACTGCGAAATAACTCCCTTGGCCCGCTCGACCGCGTTTGTATATTCGGAAAATACCGTAAGACCACTGAAATAATCAAAAACCGACGGCAGCCTGTCGTATATAACGGGTATATACTTATCTATGCATTCAAGCTCCGAACCGTCTCTCAGCTTTTGCGCGTCGCGAAAAAGCTTTTCCCTTACGGCTTCCGCCTTTTTGCCGCGCGCCGATTTCGCGAGTCCTTCAATTTTTTCCGCCAATCCGGCTCTGTCCGTAATAGTTTCGATTGCCGGAGCTATCCTGAATTCGCCGGCGCTTTCCGTCCTTCTCTGTGTTTCCGGATCAAAATAAGCTATACTGTCAACGTCGTCCCCCCATAGCTCTATCCTGACGGGAAATTCCGACTGCACCGGAAAAATATCGGCTATAGCGCCCCTTACTGAAAACTGCGAGGGACCCTCTACCTTATCGCTTCGGACATAGCCCATATTGACCAGCCTTGTTTTAAACTCTTTGAGATCAAGCTGCGAACCGCTTTTTATCGTTAAAGTATGCCCGGACAAAACGTCGGGCGGTATAGCCGGCTGCATAACGGCCTCGGCAGACGCCGCCAGCACTCTGCACTCCCCGCTCAGCACAGCGGAAAGCGCCTCTATACGCTGATGCTCATAATCCCTGGACATGCCCTCGGCAGAGGTCAGAAAAATTTCTCTTGCCGGATAAAGCATGGCAAGCCTTGACGACTGAGCCATTGTATTTATATTATCGCATAGACGTTTTGCTTCCGCCTCGCTGTCTGTAACAACTAAAAAACCGGTCTTTCCGCTGAGCGTATAGAGAAGCTGCGCCTTGTGAATATGAGACAGTCCGGTTGCGCAGACCGGCGATATTCCGTCTGAAAGATATTTTTCAATATCTCTCCAGCCGGCAAGCTCCATAAAGCTATGTTTAAAGAAATCCATTCCGCCCTCCTTTTTATAACGCGCAAAACAGCATACCCCCATTTGTATAAAGGGGGAATGCCGCAATTATCTTAAATCCTTTTTACTTTTAATAACTTTTTGATAAGACCAAAGCCCGCCGCGGCAACTATGAATTATATCTGTTCATAGCCTCGTCTATCCTTCCGCCGACGATCATCTCGATACATTCGCAGGCGTTGTCAGCCGCTTCTCCAAGCTTTTTTCTGTCATCAGGACTGAAACGGCTCAGCACCCAGTCCGCAAGATCATATTTAGGATGGGGCTTTTTTCCTACGCCCATCTTTATCCTCGGAAACGTATCCTCTCCTGTCAGGTATATTATACTTTTAATACCGTTATGACCGCCGTCGCTGCCCTTCCTTCGGATACGCAGCTTTCCCGGCTCAAGAGAAATATCGTCATAAACAATAACGACATGCTCGATATCCAGCTTATAATAATTCATTGCCTCGGAAATCGCCTGACCGCTGTTGTTCATAAAAGTGGAGGGCTTCATTACCAGACAATGCTTTCCGCTTACCGACACGTCCGCGCATAAAGATTTGAATTTCAGCTTTTTCATCTCAAATCCAAGCTTTTCCGCCAGAGCGTCCATAACAATAAAGCCCGCGTTATGACGGGTTCCCTCATATTTTTCTCCCGGATTTCCAAGTCCGGCGATAATATATTCAACAGGCCCCGCCGGCGTATCGTCCTGTTTTGATATTTGTCTGAATTTATCGAAAATACTCATTTATATCACGCTTTTTCCAGTCTTTTTTTCAGCTTTCTTAGGCTGTACCCCTCTTTTATCTGCATCGTTCCCCTGTCAATCGCCAGAGCGTAATCGGGAACGTCCTTTGTAATCGTTGTACCCGCCGCGGTGTAAACCGCCTTTCCAAGCTTAACAGGAGCGATCAGATTGGTATTGCAGCCTATAAAACAATTGTCTCCTATTTCGCAGCGGCTCTTGATTATTCCGTCGTAATTTACCGTTACAGTGCCGCAGCCGAAATTGACGTTTTTACCGACGTCGCTGTCTCCCACATAAGTAAGATGCGCAACGGCTGTTCCCTCGCCGACGGTAGAATTTTTGATCTCCACAAAATCGCCTATCTTTACGCCGGATTTTATATGGCTGCCGGGCCTTATATGCACCCACGGACCTATTTTAACTCCGGCGTCAATAGTGGATTTGAACGCCTGAACATAATTCAAGCTTACGTTATCTCTGATTTCGCAGTCGGATATTATACAGTTAGGCCCTATCAGGCAATTCTTTCCAATAACCGTGTTTCCTCTCAGATGGGTTCCCTCCATGATCTCGGTCCCCTCGCCGATCACGACGCCGCGCCCGATCACAACGCCGTCAATACAGTTGAATTCCACGCCGTTTTCAAGATGCTTTTCTATAACCGCCATTCTTGCAACCGTATTAAGCTCCAAAAGCCCCTTTCTGTCGTTGGCGCCCAGCACGACATCTGGATTTTCCGATATATAAGCGTCCACGCGTCTGCCCTTGTTAAGCGCAATGAATACGCTGTCTGTAAGATAATATTCTCCCTGAGAGTTATTTGTCGTCAGCTCTCCCAGATATTCCGTAAGATCCGCCGTTTTAAACCAGTAGGCTCCTGAATTTATTTCCTTTATTTCCTTCTGTCCGACTGTAGCGTCCTTTTCCTCGACAATAGAGGTTATGCCGTTTTCACCTCTGACTATTCTGCCGTAGCCCGTCGGATTTTCCGATACGGCGGTTATGACGGTTATGGAATTTCCGCCTCTCTCATGAGCTTCAAGAGATTTTCTGATGGTTTCGCTGTCTATGAAGGGCGCGTCGCCGCATAGAACAAGAGTATTTTTACCGCCGCTTTCCTCCATAAACGGCACAGCCTGCATAACGGCATGACCTGTGCCGAGCCTTTCCTCCTGCAATACAGTTTCATAACGTCCGTTAAGATATTCGTCTATCATTTCAGACATAAATCCCTTGACAATACAAAGCTTTTCTATACCCGCGCCCTCGCAGGCTCCTATAACCCATTCAAGCATAGGCTCGCCCAAAACCTTGAACATAGGCTTGGGAATCTCCGCTTTCATTCTTTTTCCCTGACCTCCGGCCAGTATAACAGCGTTATTCATAACTAAATTTCCTCTTTTCCTTGAAATCAAACTGTAAATTGATCTATAAAATTATTACCCGCTCTTTTAAAACGGATCGTCTTTTAAACGTCACACATTCAGGGTCTTCGTATACCGTATTAATATATTATGACAATAAAATGAAAATTTTTCAAGGGATTTTTCAAAAAAGTTGATAAATATAAAAAATTTGTGAATATTGCTACAAAATAAGTATTGAGATTTTTTTCAAAAATATATGGAATTTTTTTCGTATATATGGTATAATATTAATTAACCGGACCAAAAAGGATTTTTCTGCCCTTTTCCGGTCTTTAGTAAAAAAATATCTGGAGGTATAAAACCAATGGCAAAGAAATATTGCTACCTTTTCTCTGAAGGTAACGCAAGCATGAGAGAACTCCTCGGCGGCAAGGGCGCAAACCTTGCTGAAATGACAGGCATGGGTCTTCCCGTTCCTCAGGGCTTCACTATTTCAACCGAAGCCTGCACACAATACTATGAGGACGGCCGTCAGATCAACCCTGACATCATGGCTGAAATCAACGAATACATCGGCAAGATGGAGGAAATCACCGGAAAGAAGTTCGGCGATCACGAAAATCCTCTTCTCGTTTCCGTTCGTTCAGGCGCAAGAGCTTCAATGCCCGGCATGATGGACACCATTCTAAACCTTGGTCTTAACGAAGAGGTTGTAGAGGTTATCGCTGAAAAGTCAAATAATCCGAGATGGGCATGGGACTGCTACAGAAGATTTATTCAGATGTATTCCGACGTAGTTATGGAAGTCGGCAAGAAATATTTCGAAGAGCTTATTGACGAAATGAAGGCTAAGAAGGGCGTTACTCAGGACGTTGACCTGACTGCTGACGACCTCAAGGAGCTTGCTGGTCAGTTCAAGGCCGAATATAAGGAAAAGATTGGTTCAGACTTCCCTTCAGATCCTAAGGAACAGCTTATGGGAGCAGTTAAGGCTGTATTCCGTTCATGGGATAATCCGAGAGCTAACGTTTACAGAAGAGATAACGATATTCCTTATTCATGGGGTACCGCTGTCAACGTTCAGTCAATGGCTTTCGGAAACATGGGCGACGACTGCGGTACAGGCGTTGCGTTTACCCGTGATCCTGCAACAGGCGAAAAGAAGCTTATGGGCGAATTCCTTACAAACGCACAGGGCGAGGACGTTGTTGCCGGCGTAAGAACGCCTATGCCGATCGCGCAGATGGCTGAAAAATTCCCGGCTGCGTTTGAAAAATTCCAGAACGTATGCAAGACTCTTGAAGATCACTACAGAGATATGCAGGATATGGAATTTACAGTTGAACACGGCGAACTCTTTATGCTTCAGACAAGAAACGGCAAGAGAACGGCTCAGGCTGCTCTGAAGATTGCCTGCGACCTCGTTGACGAAGGTATGAGAACTGAAGAAGAAGCGGTAGCTATGATCGACCCAAGAAACCTTGACACTCTGCTTCACCCTCAGTTTGACGCAAAGGCGCTTAAGGCTGCCGCTCCTGTCGGCAAAGGTCTGGGCGCGTCTCCCGGAGCTGCCTGCGGTAAAATCGTGTTTACAGCCGACGACGCTGTTGCATGGGCTGAAAAGGGCGAAAAGGTTGTTCTGGTTCGTCTTGAAACCTCGCCTGAAGACATCACAGGCATGAAGTCCGCTCAGGGTATCCTCACGGTAAGAGGCGGTATGACATCTCACGCTGCCGTTGTTGCCCGCGGTATGGGTACATGCTGCGTTTCAGGCTGCGGCGATATCAAGATGGACGAAGCAAACAAGAAGTTTGAACTCGCAGGAAAGACATATCATGAAGGCGACTTCATCTCAATCGACGGTTCAACAGGCAACATCTACGACGGAATTATTCCTACGGTAGACGCTACTATTGCCGGTGAATTCGGAAGAATCATGGCTTGGGCTGATAAATACAGAGCTCTCAAGGTAAGAACAAACGCGGACACTCCTGCCGACGCTAAAAAGGCAAGAGAGCTTGGAGCTGAAGGTATCGGTCTGTGCCGTACAGAGCACATGTTCTTTGAGCCGGACAGAATCGGCGCTTTCCGTGAAATGATCTGCTCCGATACTGTTGAAGAAAGAGAAGCCGCTCTTGCTAAGATCGAGCCTATGCAGCAGGCTGACTTTGAAGCCCTTTATGAAGCGCTTGAAGGCTGCCCTGTTACAATCAGATTCCTGGATCCTCCGCTTCACGAATTCGTTCCTACAGAAGAAGCTGACATTGAAGCTCTTGCTAAGGCTCAGGGCAAGTCAGTTGAAACAATAAAGAATATCATAGCTTCGCTTCACGAATTCAATCCAATGATGGGCCACAGAGGCTGCCGTCTTGCCGTAACATATCCTGAAATCGCAGTAATGCAGACAAAGGCTGTTATAAAGGCTGCTATCGCAGTTTCAAAGAGACACCCCGATTGGACAATCGTTCCTGAAATCATGATCCCGCTGATCGGAGACATCAAGGAGCTTAAATACGTTAAGAAGTTTGTTGTTGAAACAGCAGACGCAGTAATAAAGGAAGCCGGCGCAGACCTCAAGTATGAGGTGGGTACAATGATCGAGATTCCAAGAGCCGCGCTGACAGCCGATGAAATCGCCAAGGAAGCTGAATTCTTCTGCTTCGGCACAAACGATCTTACTCAGATGACATTCGGATTCTCAAGAGACGACGCAGGCAAGTTCCTCGACGCTTACTACGACGCTAAAATTTTCGAGAACGATCCGTTCGCTAAGCTCGACCAGACAGGCGTAGGCAAGCTTATGGATATGGCTGTTAAGCTCGGTAAGGAAGTTCGTCCTGAAATGCACATCGGCATATGCGGCGAGCACGGCGGAGATCCTTCATCAGTTGAATTCTGCCACAAGCTTGGTCTGACATACGTTTCCTGCTCGCCTTTCCGCGTTCCGATCGCAAGACTTGCCGCTGCACAGGCTGCTATTAAACAAAGGTAGGCTATCGTCCCGTTAGAGGAAAACTGAATAGACTTATCATATGTACGGTGAGAATGCTCGTCATTCTCACCGTATTCTTTTATCTCGACAGTTGCCTTGCCTTTACGCCCCTCAATGCGTCCGATAATCGCTTGCTTACAGTTCGGCGTAAAGTTCAAATCCCAACGATAATGTCCGTTATCAACCGGCGTAATGCGGGAAACAAATTTATCAATCACACTTTCGTCGATTTTAGGTTTTGAAAAATCAAGAACTTCATTCAATGCTGTTTCGATAGCGTCCATATCAAGCGCCTGTGCCGCTTCATCGGAAACAGAATTTAATTTGGCAAGTTCTTCATTTAGTGCAGAAATCTCGGCTTCTGCTTTATGGCGTAAACTTTGAAATTGCTCTTTGGAAATTTCACCGTCGGCACGCATAGCAACCAAGTTTTCCATTCTCGCCGTTGTTCGGGATAGTTTACCCTGAACAGCCGCAACGGTGGCTTTATTTTTATTGGTATCGGATTGAAAGCACTCGTGAAGCAGCTTATAGGCTTCTAATACAGCTTCTTTTTTCTCCGTCCAAATGGTTTCAAAAATCCTTTTCGCCATTAAATCAAGTTTCCAGTCGCCGATCATACGAATGTCACAATAGCCCTCCGTATCAAGACCGTTTTTTTCACGGAATGATTTGCTTCCGTTATTGACTTGGTTATAGCATTGATAGCCATACACGGTATCGCCGCGCTGATTGGTTCGCCACTTGTTTTTTCGGAAAGTAGAACCGCAGGCGCAGCGCAGTTTTCGCAGCCATACATCTTGTGAAGCCTTTTTTCCGTAGGTGCGTTCTCCTTTATTGACAACCATTTTAGTGGTTCGGCTTTTGCGGATTTCCTCGCAGCGCTTAAAGACTTCTTCGGAAATGATTGGTTCAAAGTCACCTTTTATATAAAGGTAGGTGCTTTCATCAAGATTCTTTATCCGTTTTTGTTCCAGATAATTATTGCTGTACGATTTCAAATAACACTTATATCCCATATAGGTTGCATTGCGGAGAATACGGCTGATTTTTGAAACGCTCCAACTTACATTTCCGTGGCCGTCTTTTCTCTGCCGTCTGCAAAGTTCTTTACAGATTTTTGTTTCTCCAAGCCCCTCTAAATAAAGATCAAATATCATTCGCACCGTTTCAGCCTGATCTTCATTGATAACATAAGTTCCATTTACACGATCATACCCGATGATATTTCCGCTGCCGTAAAGAACGCCGTTATCACGGCTTATTTTCTGACCTGCACGGACACGTTCTGAAATTTTACGGCTTTCTTCTTGGGCGAGAGTAGCCATAATCGTGAGACGAAGTTCTCCGTCGCCGTCCATCGTCCAAATATTGTCCTCCACAAAATAGACTTCTACACCATAGTTTTTCAATTCCCGTGTCATTACAAGCGTATCAACTGTGTTACGGGCAAAACGGCAGACTTCACGGGTAACAATTAAATCAAAATCCCCATTTTTGGCGTCCTCAATCATTTGCATAAAAGCAGGGCGCTTTTTTGCTTGTGTGCCGGTGATTCCCTCGTCTATATATTTGTTTAGGATAGTCCAGTTCGGGTGATATTTTGCTTGGTCGTCATACCATTGCATTTGATTTTCCAAAGCTGCTAATTGAGCCTCGTGTTCGGTAGAAACACGACCGTAAAAAACAGCTTTCCTTTCCCTGTTTCTATCCAAGACAAAAGTGCTTGGAATCCTAAAAGCTGTATTTGTCTGATACATAATGATTACCTCCTTTGATTTGGTATCTTTATTGTATCTGCAATCAGACGATTTGTGAAATGTGCGAATTTAGCCGTTTTCTCACATTTATAAAAGTCTGCTTGTTTACAAGTCCCTTTTCAAAGAGGATTTCGATTAAGAATACAGCTGCATATTCGTTATCAATTCTGATATTTTGAATCATCGCAACCCTCCTTATTTAGTTTTTGGAATAATCTCATAGTCAAAGCCTTTCCTGCTGTTGCAGTAGGTGCAGGTGTCTTTTTCGGTTTGTTCTGTGTTGACCCGGCGCAAAACAAAAGCACCCGAACCGTAGAAATTTTCGGCGCAGGTGCGGCAAAGACAAAGGATTAACTTGTTCGGTATGCTCTCAATCAGTCCAACGCTGACGGCAAGAGCGTGATTGATACCCTGTATATGCTTTTCGGGCAGGTGGCCGATAAAAGAACTCAACCGGCGTTTATCAATAGTTCGCAGTTGCTCTAAAAGCACGAGAGAGGGCAGTTCCAAGCCGTTCTCCGCTCCGAGCAGATAATGTGTAGGCAATTTCGCCTTTGCGTCCCTTTTGCTCGTGATAGAAGCAATAATCACGGTAGGGCTGTGTTTGTTCCCGACATCGTTTTGGATAATAACGACGGGACGGTAGCCTTCTTGTTCCGAGCCGATACCTTTTCCCAGATCGGCGTAATACATATCGCCTCGTAAATATGTTCGGTTCATAACAGTAAATGACCTCCTTTGAAAATTTAGGCGACCAGTCGCCTATGTAGAGGCCAACGGCAGGACAGAATTAAGGTCGGAAAGATATAAACGATTCTCCGTTTCAAAGACCCGTCCTGCCGTTTAGCCCTTGTATTTTCAAACAATCCAATTTGTCCTCGACACCCCGAATTGTTAAGGGAAGTCACCAAACGGCTGACAGCGTATCAGCTCCACGGGAATCTCACCCCCGGCAGGTTCTCTGCCGGCTGCTCTCATTGCCTGCGACGGCTCACGAAAAAACGAATCCGCGTCACGCTCGGACTGTGACTGAACAGGAGTATCATTGTCCCTATTGCCTGTCGTCGCCATATCGGGAGCTGCCCGATACTTATAACCGGCTGTTTATCGCTCCCTGTCGGAAATCAGCAAGCCAAAGACCAAAAAAGAATAAAGGTGTAATCTCGTTGCTTCTGTTTCCCGCAGATCGTGGCGCAGCCGCTAATGTGGCTTATGCTCATCACAATAGCAATAGGAATGTGTTTGGTGAATGGGTATTCGTTTGTCAAGGAACAAGCCCATTCACCGCAAAACGGATAAAGGGCAGAGAGTTTTCGTATCTCTCTGCCCCTATCCTCACTTAAAGGGAATAATTAGCCCCTCATTTGAATAAAAGTTTGAGTTTTTTTATGGCCGAATCAATGGAACGCTTGACCGGCATAATCGTACAACCCTCCATTCTTGCAATCTGCTCATAAGTCAATCCCTCAAAGTAATAGAGTATAAGCCGCCGCCTTTGTGTTTCGGGCAGTTCGGAAATGGCTCTATGTAGGCGTTCATATTCAATGCTGCGCAAAACGGTTTCCTCAACGGATTCCTCCTTAGAAAAAGCCCTACGATTGAGTGATTGCTCCGTCTGTTCAAAGTGTTCGATGTGCCTGTCCCACTCATTGAGAATAGAAAGGTCGTCCAGTTCAAAGCGATTCAATACCTCGAACAATTCTTTTGTTATCTGCAACTCCCGCAATACGCCTTGTCCGTCCCGAAAGGAAATGTAGTGCTTGTCCTCGTTTTGGGATAGGGTATAGGGGTTGTATTTGTCTTTTCTTCGTTTTGGACGTTTCTCGTCCATAGCCGTTTACCTCCGATCAATCTGAAATTTGAGAAATTCAGATTGATTGGGGCGGTGAACGGCAGCCTACACTAAAAGCGGCTTTATTCCGTGTTCCGCTAAAAAACGACAAACAAAAAACCGCAAAGGTTGTCAAACCTTTGCGGCTACAAGAGAAATAAACTCCTTTCAGTAGAAATATTACATCTACAAACAGGGTGCAATCGGGCCATACAAGAATAAGGATTTTTTTAACAGGTTATCCTTGCTCCTGTACGGCGGTATGTAGATAGCTGCCGCTTCTAATCAGTAGCGGCGTGGCGGTATCAAACCAACACAAAAGAATCCCTCCAAACTCAAAACGGGTTTAGAGGGCTGAGCTATTTTTGTTTGGGCGTGACAGAACAGCCCACCAAAGCACCGTTTTTTTTATTCAGTGGGCTTGTCCAAGTATAAGAGAAAGAGCCGATGACTGTGATTACTCACAAGTTCATCGGCTCTGCGTCTGTGCGTCTGGCTCTTTGATAACTGACATATTTAGTTGTTTTACATTGATTAGCGTTTCTTGCTTGCATTTGGGACAGAACAATGGAAACAGCTTTAATTCTGTATCGCTTCTTACTTTAACCCGTGTTTTGTTGTGGCAAATGGGACACAATAAAAATGTTTCGTCCATATCTATCTCCTTTTTATACATTCGCTGATTATTGCGCCGCTTACAATTAAAACTGGACCTGCAACTTGTATAGGCAACATGCTATTATGCCTATGGTAGAAAGCGGTCTCCCTTGCGGTAAAATGATTTATGGAATATTTGCAGTACAGATAACTTGCTTGTTGTCATACTGTTATATATAAGTTAGTGTTCTGTATTTTATCTCAATCAGAAATTACATCTCTTGCTTTAAGAGATATAACATCGTTTAATAAGAATTTCCACATCTATATAATAGATATACCAACTCTAATGAATATAGGTGGTGGAAGAATGAGTGAAGCATTTGACTTTATGGCGTTAGGACAGGCCATTAAAAAAGCCCGCGAAGCAAAGGGAATGACAAGGGAGCAGTTAGCGGAAATCCTCGATGTTGCCCCAAGACATATACAGTCCATAGAGAATGAAGGGCAATACCCAAGTTTTCCGCTATTTGCCCGTCTTGTTACGATGTTCAACATATCAGCCGATCAATACCTGTTTGCAGATAGGCAGGCTGAAAAAACGTCCTTGCGTCGGCAGATTGATTCTATCCTCGACACATTCGGAGATAGAGAGCTTGCGATTATCGAAGGCACTGCCAAAGGTATATGTAGGGCAAAAGAGTCAATGGAGTAAATCCGTTGGCTCTTTTTTATGTCCGCATATCTCGCTTATTTTGGCACAAGGATAGTTGGATTTACTTCAATCCTTTTGTCAATGGGATCAGCATTAAGAGCATTACGATTCCGATAATGCCAATGACGATTCCAAGTATCATTTTTGCAAATACCATACTCAAACACATACCTACGCCTAAAAGTAGCGCACCAAGTACGCCAAGCAGCGTTGCACCGATTGTTTTCCCGTTGACCTTTATAGGAGCTTTGCCTTCCAGTTTACGCCAAACACCAACAGTAACCAGCATAAGTACAAGACCGATTACGCCGCAGACGATTCCCTGCGTTCGCATACCCCATTCCGGCAAGAGAGCCATACACATACCAAGTGCAAAAAATACGCCGCTGATTGTTCCTAAGATCAATGCTACAAAATTACTTTTTTTCATTGTCAAAAATCCTTTCTTTCTAAGTTTGTCTTATGAAGCACATTAGATTTATCCTGTGCTTCCTTACATATTTCAATGACCGCTTTCACGATTGACGGTTCGAGCCGTATGACTGTCACGCCGTTCTTGTTCTTGTATTCGTCGTGCCTCTTGCTCTGCATAAAGCCTTGCTTTTGCTTCCTCAACAGTTTCACCGTCATGGGTCAAATACCGATCTACGAAGGCGTCCTCAATTTTCTTATACCCACCAATGACAGCTTTTTCGATTTTCTTATGTCCATTGACAACCTTTTCAGCAATCTTTTCATTTGCCTTTACCAGTTTTGATTTAGCCATATTGAATCCCTCCGTTTATTTGTTGACCGTAAATATAGTGTGCAAAATTTTTGTTTGAAAACGGTTTAAGAATTGTTTGCGAATTATTACTTCAAAACCGTTTTTTAAATTTTGTGCTGTATTTTAAGCACAGTTTTTCCTGTATGCAATGATACCGGCGATGATTGCACCAATGCCGACAACACCCGCTACAACAGTAGCAATTACCTTTTTCATAGTCTAACGCCTCCTTTCTTCCAAATGAGATAAATTATAAAATATCTTTTTTGTTCAAAAGTTGCTTTGTAAAGAGAGTGCTTAATAGTGTCCATACAATAGTGACCGCCAAAACATGGATAAATCCGGTAACGGTGGCCTGCGTCAAAATACTGTTGGAACAGCCGGAAACGAACCATTCTGCCGCCGTTGCCAGCCAACTAAAGCCATCTCCCAATGCTGCCGCGCCCATAGACATACACATAGTAACAGCACCCATAGAAATCACAATAGCCGTGACAATTCCCCAACCTCTGTTTCGGAGAAGAATCATAACGAAAAGCACCATTGCTGAAAGTGGAATTGTAAGTAACATTTTCTGAACGACAAACAGGATAATTTCACCTACACCGACAGCGCCCCAAGGCAATCCCATAACCATTCCCACAATCAGAAAGCCGACCATATAAAACAGGATATACAGACAAGAGATTACCGTACCTAATACAACTTTCGATATGATGTATTCCCACTTGTTTGAGTGAAAGGTAAAAATATTTTTAGCAAATCCCGTTGAAAAGTCGCCGCCTATGTTAAGGACAAAGGCAATCATAGCAAACAACGGTACAATGGAAATCCCCATCATTGAAGTCATCGGGTTAAAGGCTCCTGCGGTATAAGGGCCGATCAAACCGGAAAGCGTTGTGCTTTCATCAATCCCGGTCATAAAGACGACCATAACCATTGTCGCCGCACAGAGCATTAGCCAGTAAAAAGGTTGTGTGCGGAATGTCCTCCGCAAATCCATTTTGATTAAGTCAACGGTATGCTTTATTGTTTTCATTCTGCGGCACCTCCCATCAGCTTTAAGAAATATTCCTCTAAATCCATACGGTGATAGGAAAGTTCCTCCACGACAATACCGTTGTCAATCAAAAATTGATTTACGCCCTTACCGTCCATTGTGCCGTAAATCTTACATTCGTTATCGTCTGATTTCAGCACCTTACTGTCTTTCAGAAATTTAGAAAGCAAAGTAACTACTTCGTCAATCTGATCTGCCCTTACTCTAATAAAGTCCTCGCATTGTCTGGAGAGTTCTTCCGCACTGATTTCCTTTATGATCGTTCCGTTTTTAATAATGCCGTAATGCGTTGCTACACGACTTAGTTCTCCAAGAATATGTGAACTTATCAGAATTGTAATGTGCTGCTCTCTGTTCAGCCTAAGCAGCGTATTTCTAATCTCGATGATGCCGTTAGGGTCAAGTCCGTTAATAGGCTCGTCCAGAACGAGAATAGACGGATTTCCAAGAAGTGAAACAGCAATGGCAAGGCGCTGTTTCATACCCAACGAAAAATCCTTCACTTTCTTTTTCCCCACGTTATGTAGTCCTACCTGTTCAAGACAATGCTCTATCAGATTATGAGGCTTGGAAATTCCCAAGTTATATGCCTGCAAAATCATATTTTCGTATGCGCTTGAATACGGAAACAAGGCAGGTGTTTCGATAAGCAGACCGATTTTTCTTCTAACCTCCGAATCCTCGTTGCTTTTCCCGTATAGCTTGATACTGCCTTTGTTTGGACGAAGCAATCCGCAAATCATTTTCTGCGTCGTGGATTTTCCCGCCCCGTTTTGACCGATAAAGCCGTAGATTGCGCCTTCCTCCACACGCATTGATAAGTCTTTGACTGCCGATTTATCCTTGAATGTTTTTGTCAGGTCGTTAATCTCAATCGCTAACATCTGAATCCTCCTTTTCAGCTATTTAGAAGCAAAACGGTAAATTCTTCGTTTACTCATTGTTTCTGAGAGTATCATACATTGGTCGTGTTTATGTATTGCTTGAATTTCGTTTATGAATTATTAAAAGCCTGTATTTCCTGCCGCATTTTTCGGAGAGTCCATCGCACCATATCATGGATTGTCTGTTCTCGTTTGCGAACAAGATAGCCCAGTTCGGCAGATGCTTTTACATGAGAAAAATTTGCATTAGAACCAAGAGTGTAAAGGGAGTACGGTGTAAAAACTGTTTTTTTCCCCCATTTTATACAGTATTCTTTCCCACAATGTCGCCACTGGCGTTATCATTTTCAGTGAAACATATCTGTTCGCCATTTTTGAGTAAATACCGAGCTATAACATTTCCTAAATGTCCAGTTATACCTGTTACTATGTAAATTTGTCTTGCTGCTGTATTCTTTTCCATTTGTTTTCCTCCTGATAAAAATTAGCTTTTTGTTATTCCGATACCCATATTGGGACAAAACAGCGATAGCAATATATCTGCAAGAAAGACTAATTTATAAAAACTTGTTTTAGGGGACTTTCCCTGTTGTTCATATCCTTAATATCCTTCCTCTACAATTTCAAAGAAAGAATAACAGGTGTTCGTTTATGTAGCATTTAAGATTTGTTTTCGGATTATTAAAGCAAAAGACCAGAATACATAATGTATTCCGGTCTTTTTCAACAGACATCTTTCATCGAACAATTTAGAGAAGAAAAAATAAAAAGCGGTAGGCTTTTATCGCTTACCGCTTTCAAAGTTTTTTTATTCGTGTGAAAGACGAAATGCCTTTTCACAGACTTCTTCCGCTTCATCAAACTTTGCTTCGATCAGGGGTATCACTTTTTGAATCCTCCTTTTTCTTACAGCCTTATAGCCAAAATAAGCCGCCCCCCAAAGAAGGAATCCAAAAACTCCCAAAACTGTTGTCAGCCAAATTATAGGTGGTGTTTTTGTCACGGCAAATACGGAACCTGCCATAAAACCGCACCCGACTAAGCCGCAGGTCAACGAAACACAGGCCGGTACGGAATTTTTGGAAGCCTCCAATTCGCAAATCTCTTTCATACAGGATTCATAATGGCGTTGCAGGCGGGTAAGTTCGACTTTGTTTATAATATGTCGGCTTCGTTTCATATAAAGCGTAACCTTGCCCATACTTTTCTCATACTGCCTGTTCTCGTCCATATGCCAGCCAAATTTCTCATACCCGTCGATATATTGAGAAAGCAAATTTTCTTCCACCGTAACTTTCAAATAATCAAAACTGTTAAACTGTTCATTCATAGCTCGAGAAAACCTCCTTTTTTACCTTCGGGATCGTAACAGTAAAAATGCTGCCCTTGCCGAGTTCGCTTGTTACATCTATTTGAAATCCGTTTAACTGTAATACCCGCAAAGCGAGCGCAAGGCCAAGACCGTTTCCAGCCATTGAATGAGAGGTGTCACCCTGATAAAACTTCTCAAAAATATGTTTCTTTGTTTCCTCTGTCATTCCGCAGCCGGTATCTTGAATTGATACGAAAATCCTTTCTTCATCTGATTTTTCGATCAGGGTAATTGCTCCACCCGGCTCCGTAAACTTTACCGCATTTGAAAGCAGATTATTCCACACCAACTCCATAAGCGCCGGATCTGCGGAAATTTCCGCATAATCTTCCATGTCTGCGTCAAATTCCAAGCCTTGCTTTTCCCACGCAGGCTCATAGGTTGCCGCACATTGAGCAAGCTGTTCACATAGGTTATAGGTTTCCATAGCCGGTGTGATTGTCTGTTTTTCCAGCTTATTTAATTTCAGAATATTGCTGATTAAATCGGCAAGCCTTTTGGATGTCAAGAAAATCGTATCCGCATATTCCCGTTGTTGTTTGTTCAGTTCTTCCCGACAGAGTAATTCCGCATTGTTTTGAATAATTGAAAGGGGGGTTTTAATCTCGTGGGAAACATTAGAAAAGAAATCCGTTTTTAATGTTTCAATGCTTCCCAATTCTTCCACCATCTTATTAAAATCCACCAGCATATAATCTAAATAATCCATCTTATCCGTTGTGTGTAGCGGAGCGACATAAATCGAAAAATCACCTTCTGCTACTTTTTTGGTAGCTTCTGCTAACTTTTGCATAGGCTCTTCGTAGGTTTTTTTCATCTGTCTGCGAGTGAAAATTGTCAAACCGGCAGCGACGAAAGACCAGTATAAAACAGGGATAATTGTTTGAGCAAACTCATTCCATCCCAGTTGATTCATTCCCACGAGCAAACCGATATGAATACCGCTCATTAAAAGCAGAACAATTAAATACACAAAAAAGAGGGAAGGTGGGAAACGGTTGTTTCGGACGGTATTTTCAAAAGATTTTTTCTTCCTCATAGTAGCACCGCCTTATATCCAAGGCCACGCACGGTTTTAATTTCAAAACCGTTACAGGCAGAGAATTTATCTCGAAGTTTAGTAATATACACATCAACTGCACGCAAGCTGGTATCACTGTCAAGCCCCCAAAACTCATCCATAAGCTGCGCCCTTGTAAAAGTTTTTTTTGGATAGGAGAGCAGCTTATAGAGGATATTAAATTCTCTTGTCGTGACCGGGATTTCTTCTCCATCAATCGCCGCAGTCATACCGTCTGCGTCCAGTTCCAGATTTCCAACAGTCAATTTCCGATCCATCTCAATATTTGCACGGCGCAGCAAAGCACGAACCCGCATTTCTAATTCTGCCAGTTCCACCGGTTTTACCATGTAATCATCAATTCCAAGACGAAATCCCTTTTTCTTGGAAGATAAATCGTCCTTTGCGGACATAAACAAAATCGGAATGTGTCGATTCACCTGTCGTACTGTTTCTGCAAATTCAAATCCGTCTACTTCCGGCATCATTATATCTGAAATAATCAAATCATACAGATTGTTATACATTTCATCGTAAGCCTCATTTGCACTCAAAACGCCTTTTGCCTGAAATCCACTATCGTTCAGATAGGTACAAACTGTACGATTTAATTCTTTATCATCATCTACTACTAAAATGTTAACCATTATGTATTCCTCCTTGATAATAGGCTTCGATTACTTTTTTCCGTTTTCTTGCGTCACATATCATATACACCCCTAACAGCAAAGCTGTCAAACATACAGCCGCACCGGTCGCTGTATTCATAATAGGTATCAATTTCTCTGACCCTTGCCCGAAAGCGGCAAACAAAGCGGTTTGCAAGGAAAGCAGAGCGACCAATGCTTCGGAATAACCGATGTACCGTAGGGTAATTAAAAGAAGTGACTTTTCCTTTCTTGCCTTTACCATATTGATAATAGACATGATAAGTTTATAAAAGGTATAAGCGGCAACCGCAATAGTAACTATTTCTGGATAGGATTTTCCACCAAAGCCAAACACGAGCATAATCACAGCGCCCATAAGTGCGATACTCATAACGGACAGCATAATGCCGCAATTTTTATAAACTTTCAATTCTCGCTGCTCTGTTTTTCCTTTCTTTTTGTCGATGTAAATGCTTTTAGCATACATAACTGAAACAAACCGCATAGCGGAGAGCAGAATATAGTAAGCCGCTAAAGAGCCGTGCCAAGCAGAATGGCTGATAATACCAATAACCGCATTAAAAACAGCAAATATCAAATTCATACCAAGTCCGGGGAGTGCGGAAATAATGGTACGCAGTTTATAATCTTTAACCAACATATTCGCTATTTTGTTCTTTTCGATAAATGGTATGAGAACCACGCAGACAAGCAACCGAACGGCTCGAATCCAAAGAGAACAACTTGAAAAAAAGCTGATTGCCGCCATCACATATATCGCAATGCTGATAGGGAGAGGAAAAATTTGCAATACCACATCAACAATAGACAAAACTGCCATAACGATTGTAATGATAAAAAGAATGATCTGATTTCTTTTTGTCAAGAATGAATCTAATTTCCTTTTGAGGGAGATAAGTTTATCTTTTATCCCTTTTTCATTTGCCATCGCAGGCTTTCCTCCTCCCATTTTAATTATACCATATATAAAACAATTTTGTTTTGTTATTGTTTGAGAATTGTTTGAGAATTGTTAATAAAGAGCTATGTACCCAGCCGCCTGCCTACACAAGCGGCTGTTTTCTTTTTGGCTGGTTAATAAGCAGGCACACCGTACCCATAAATCACGCTGCTGCCGATTGAATAGCTGTTTTGCCGGCAGGCGTCGCCGGAGTTGCCCTCCACGGTATAAACTGTTCCGTTATCTATACGTTCGACAATTCCCACGTGATCGGTTTCGCCGTCGCCTTCCCAGTCAAAGAAAATGATGTGCCCCGCAGACGGCGTAAAGCTGCCGTCCTGCCAAAGCCCCCTTTCCTTGAACCAGTTAGAACCTTGAATACAGCCTGCAAATTTGGGGATAATCCCGTTTTCGATATAGCCGCACTCATTGGCGCACCACGAAACAAAGCAAGCGCACCATTCCACACGGGAGTTAAAGCCGTACCACGACCAATAAGGCGAACCGCCAACATTGCCGACCTGCGACAAAGCGACGGAAACGATTGCCCCGTCCTCGGTATAAATGCCATATAGGACGGCGCTCCACATACTGCGGTTTTCTTCGGCAAGCAATTCGGCAAGCTGTTCCCGCTGATCTGCATTGAAGCTGTATTTATCCGCCATTTCCTCGGCGGTCTTATGGGCAACCGTGATATACAGATAGGTGCGGGTAACGGTAGTTTCCGTCTGTACGATATTTCCGTGTCCGTCGTCTGTTTCGGTTATTACCGTTTCAGTTTTTGTTTCCGTCCGGGACGATATTTCGTTCATCTGCCAGAAAATATCTTTGAGAATCGCTTTTTTGCTGTCGTCAATCGTGGCGACCTCCTGCGGATTATCCGGGTCGGTGGTGGTTTTCACCGCATAGACAGCCAGCACCTCCGGCCAGACGGCACGGGAGCCGGACATTTCCAAAACATCGTAGGAGATATTCGTCTTTGTCGTGTTGATCTGCTGCTGGTAGTCGGCGTTGATTTCCTGTACCACGCTCTGCATCGTCAAGCCCGAGCCGCTGTCCTCACTTGAAAAGAAAATGCCAAAGCAAGAGCCGATCAGCAGCGCAATCAGGCAGATAATGATAATTACCAAAACCGCAACCCAGCCCCCGGCCGCAATCGCTGCGATCAGCGCCTTTGTACCTGCAATAATGGCTTTGACTGCAAGGGCGATTGCTTTTGCGACTGCCTTTGCGGTGGCAACGGCGGCTTTGGCGGCGGCACGGGCGGCGTGAGCTGCCGCCCTCGCAGCTTTCGCCGTGGCCTGTGCTGTCTTTTGGGCTGCTTTTGCCGTCTGTTGGGCCGTTTTAATTGTGGTCCGGGCAGTACGCTCGGCGGTCTTAACCGATTTTTGCGCCGCCTTGACTGAACCCTTTGCGGTTTTTACCGTCGCCTTACCTGTGGATTTTGCCGTCTGTTTAATTGTCTTTCCGCTGTGTTCCACTGTTTTAACGGATTGTTTGGCGGTGTCGGCTGAACGGCGAATCCCTTTTGCCGCCCTTTGCCGGGCCTGTTTTTTCGGAATGTCGCTTGCTTTCTGCCCGAAACGCTCCCTTACTTTGGAAATATTCTCTTTTGTCGTCTTTACACCTTTACGGCCTTGTTTGTCAAACTGCCGGACAGCTTCACGGGCGGCAGAATCAGTCCCGCCCGAAATACGGTCGGCGGCGTATTCTCCGGGGGAACTCTCCGCAGAATAAAGGCTGTGTTCCGCTTTATCCTTTGTGCGGACATAGGCGGATTTCATACGCTCGGCGGCTACCGCCGATTTATCAATCGCCTTAACCGTACCCTTTACAATATCTCTTGTCTTTATTTCCGGCATAGCGTCACCTCCGTTTTGAGCCGGGACAATTCATCACGCAGAGCGGAGTAAAACGCCCTGCTGCGGATATTGCCGCCTGCGGCCTGCCACCTGTCCTCAAAATCAAAACGGGCGGCAAGTTCACGGACGGAATAGTTTTTGAGAAATGTCCGCCAAGTGGCGCTGTCCCATTCTTCAAGCTGCCGCCATAGATCAGGGAAATGCCGATACAGTTTCCGCAGTTCTTCCAAACTTTGCAGAGGGCAGCACCAGCAGGAAACCCGGCTGAAAATCTCATACAGACCGCCCCAGTCAAAGCCCCTTTCATAGCAATAGGCAAGGCAGTCCTTTTCGGTCATAGCCCATTCGACGAGCGGATAGCAGGCGGTTTTCATACGCTTTGTTTCATCGGCGGCAATCCCCACATACTCGATCACCTCATACTGCTTTTTCATTTCCCGCAGATAGGCAGCAATCACACGGGTTTTGAGAATCCCGGTACACCAGCACCCACGAGGACCGGGCCAACTTAAACCTTTATGCTGTTCCAAAGCAGGATTTTTTCTTTTCGGAGAGTAATCGAAAAAGTAGTATTCAAAATCGTGTTCTGCTTTCAGCCGGATAATTGGTCTGCCGATATATGCCTGCAAACGGTCAAGGTGTTCGTACATCTGCGGAAATTCAAGCCCTGTATCGCAGAACAGAATGAGATCAACCGGCCGTTTTTCCTCCAAAAGCCGTAAGAGCATAGCCGTTGAATCTTTCCCGCCTGAAAGAGAGAGGACATATTTTTTAGGCTTCATCGCCGCCCACCTCCCCGGCGGGAGCAGCAGCCTTTTTCGCCACAACGACCATTCGGCTGTTTGTACGGCTGTATTCGCAGGTGGAAAGCGTAATCAGCTTGTCGCCGTATTCGGCGCTCACGCCCGTATCGTAAAAAGAAAGTCCCTTGCATTTTGCAATATAGGCGTCAAAATCCTCCGCAGAATCCGCACGGGTGAAATGGTAATACTTAAAGCCCTGCTCGGAGTAGGCGACGGTCTTAAATGCCGCCACGATCTCATATTCGCCAAAGCCTGCCAGCGTATCAAAACGGATTGTTTTATGCGCCCTGTAAAAATCCTCGTCGGCATACTTGCAGAGATCGGCAAACATACTGCCGTTATTCATATGGTGGCCGTAGATTACGCAGTTGTCGGAAAGTTCAAGGTCGCAGTTTTCCTGCACATAGGGAACGCCGTAACTGCTGTATTGCTTGTTAAACCCTCGTTTCAGATAATAATTCGGATTATCAATCGTCTGCATTACGGGGTAGTCGATGTTTGTGCCGTCAATGGAAATCCAGCCCACAAAATCGCTGTTCTGCTCATAAACCGCCCTGTACTTTTCAAAAGCGGTCTGCTCCGGGACGGCGGCTGCCTGCGGTTCATCGCCGGGCGGCGTTTCGTCCTCCACAAGCGCGGAGATATTTTGAAACGCCTCGGCGCTCTGTTTTTCATCGGCGTACTGCCGGCAGAGCATAAAGCTGGAGAAAAGGAAAAGGGCGGCACAAGCGGCCGCCCCGATCATCAGATATTTGCTTTTCATATTTTGTTGTCCTCCTTGCGGAATTTAAGAAACGTCCCCGCCGCCGAACACACCCTCGCCGGGTTTTGTCGTCATTAACTGATACAGTTTTGTATCTTTGGGGAAACGGTTGATAAAAGGAACGAGAGCCGAGCCGTATTTGATAAGCCCGCACCCGGCGTCGGCACCCGTAACATAGCTCATCTGCTCGTCGGAGATATTCAGGAGTTTGGCAAGTTTGGCGCGGTCTGAGTAGGCCTGATTTAACATCACGACAAATTCCGAGTTGGAAAGCATCGTGCTTGCCTGTACGGAATCAAGCAGATATTCTACATTCTGCGTAATGGCGGTGGGATAACCGTTTCTCTTTCTGAACTGCCGCCAAGCGGAATTAAAGAAAATGCCACTTTGCTCATTTTCAAATACCACGTGAAATTCGTCGATGAACACGTGCGTCCGCTTGCCTTTCTTCCAGTTGAGCGTAACACGGTTTAGAATGGTATCGGTGATAACCAAAAGTCCCGTAGGCTTTAACTGTTCACCCAAACCGTGAATATCAAACACGACGATTCGCTTGTCGAGGTCAACGGTGCTTTCGTGGCCGAAAATATCAAGCGAACCCGTAGTAAACAGTTCCAGCGAAAGGGCGATTTCTTTTGCCTTTTCTTCGGGCTGTTCCAACAGTTTGTTGCGGAGATCGCAGAGAGTGGCAGGCTTGCCCGTTTTTTCGGCTTCCTGATACACAAGAGCGGTGCAGCGGTCGATAATGGATTTCTGCTGCGGGCCAACGCCTGCCTTGTCGATCTGCTCCACAAGGGACATAATGAACTGCGATTTCTCGACAATCGGGTTGTTTTCCCCGTAGCCGTCAACCATATACATTGCGTTCAATCTGTCCTTGCCGCCTGCCGCCATATGAATAACGGTCGCCATTTCTTCGCCAAGCGCCTTTGCGAGAGGGCCAAATTCATTCTCCGGGTCGCACACCAATATATCGTCCTCGGTATTCAGAATCAGAAAGGCAATCAATTCTTTGGCGCTGAACGATTTACCCGAACCGGGAACGCCGAGCAGAAATGCCGACTGATTCAATAGGTTTGCTTTGTTGCACATAATCAGATTGTGGGAGATAGCGTTTTCCCCGAAATAGATACCGCCTTTGTCCTGCACCTCCTGTACCTTGAACGGCATAAACACCGCAAGGCTTTCGGTGGTGAGAGTACGGAAAGCGTTGATTTTTCTCGTGCCGATCGGCAGGACGGTATTCAGCCCGTCGAACTGCTGAAACTTCAAAACGGCAAGCTGGCACATATGCTTTCTGGCGACCGACAGCACCGTTTCGGTGTCGCTGTCAAGCTGCTTTTTATCATCGGCGGTGATTACCATAGTAATGACGGCAAACATCATTCTCTGATCTCTCGTAGTAAGGTCGTCCAGAAATTCCTTGCTCTCTTTGCGCTGGAGCTCCATATCATAGGGTACAACCGCCGAGAAATTGTTGTTCGCATTTTGGCGGCGCTGCCAGTTGGTAATGTTCGTTTCTACGCCGAGCAGACGGTTCTCAACCTCCCGCACCGCCTCGTCGGTGGGAACGGGGACAATATCAATCGACAACATCATATTGCGGTTAAAGTCGGTAAGCTCCGTAACCATACTGTCTTTGATATAGGAAGCGTAGTCTTTCAAAAATAAAACCCGGCAGAATTTCCCGCCGAGCTTCAGATAATCGCTGTTCTTTTCAACGGAATCGGGGCAGATATAGTCCTTGAAATCGTGCCCTTTTTTCATCATATCCTGCGGGTCGAAATGAAACGCCGCTTCTTCGCCCTGCCGGTAGAAGTCGTGAAGCACCCGCAGCTTTTCTCCGGCGTCTAATTCGGTACATTTTGAACCGAGGGCGGCGAAATGGGAGATCAGGTCTGCGCCCACACGGGCAAAATAGGTGCGGGCTTCTTCAATATCCTTTTTGTTCACCGAAATGGTGATATATTTCTCCTGCGTAATTCCGTTTGCTCCCGTGGCTTTGTCAAGGAGCATTTTGTTGTATTCCTGACGGTACACATCACGGGAATCGCCCTGCATAGGCATTAAAATCGACTGTTCAAAATTCGCCTTGTTCAGCCTGCGGTTGTTGATCGTGATTTTCGTGGTAGCGCCGGAATCCAGACTGTTGAGCAGTTCGGAATAGTCAAGAAACATCGCTTCCTTGTCCTCACGGCTCGCCACAAGATAGTTTATATCGGTGAATTTATAGGTCTTTGAAAAGCGGTTTCCCACCTTAAAAATGCCGTCTTTCCAAATACGCTGAATCGGGATTATATCCTGCACCTTGCGGGGAACGGTGTACCGCTCCTTGTCCTGTTTCAGCAGGTTTTTGAGGGTCTTAATCATACTTTGCCTCCTTGCTGTGATTTTTCGATCGTATCTTTGAGCGCCGCATAGTAGAAATTCGAGGATTCAAAGCGAATCTCTTTCGGCTCTAAAAGCTCCGAGCGAACCCACGCCCAAATAAACTGTTCGGCGGTCATACCGTGATAGGTGATGAAACCGAGGGCGGCAAACGGGGCGGCGCCGAGAATACATACCCAACTGACGGTTTCCGTCCCGGCGTAGGGGCTGATAAGGAAATACAGCCCCACGGCGACGGCGACCGCCAGTAAAGAAAAAACGAACTGCCGCAGGGACAGCCCGAAAAACATTGATTCCGTATAATTACGGATTTCACGGTTGATTTTTACTTCCATACGCTGCGCACCTCCCGTTAGCGTTCCTGTTCGTCTTTGTGTTTCGGTTTGGGCTGAAGCTCACGGGGCGTCCTGCCGTCAAGGGGTTTGATAAAATCAATCTGTCCGGCCGCATAAATAGCGTTGCCGTTTAATTGCCTTTGCCACGCCTTATTAGAGGGCGACCAGCGAAAGCCCCAACTTTTCAATTTGCTCCGCTGTTCCTCGCTCGGCTTTTCATCGAAAATAAGCTGCAAACGGTTTTCTTCCTTGTTGGCAACCGCTTTGCCGCCCTCAAACTGCCAGCCCACAAAGCCTGTTTCCTCCCGGCGTTCCAGCGCGGCAATCCGCTTTTTCAGACGGTTAATCTCCGCATTATTGTTTGAAAGTTCATAAGGGGCATAAGGGGCGGTTATCCACGAATAGTTGTTTTTTACTGCCTCGTCTATCTCCGCCGCCTTTTCATCGGAAATCCCCTCAAAACCTTTCATCGTGCCGTTTTTGCGGTAGTAGGCGTTTACCGTTTTCATATAACTTTGGGATTTTTGCAGTTTTTCCAACTTGTCTTTCAGCTTTGTAACCGCTTCGGGGTCGTCGCTGGAAATGGCGGTATTTTTCTCGGCGGCCTCCGCCTTGCCGCGGTAGTAGTCCGCTTTCTTGCCCGCCTCAACGGATTTCTCCATTTTGCCCCACGCGCGGTCACGGAAATTTTTGTCGGATTTATAAGAATAGTGGTCCGGCATAAGCGGCTGCCCCATAGGGATTGCGTCAATCATCTTGCTGGATTCCTGCGAAAGACGGGCGCTTTCCTGTTCAAACTTTTCCGCTTTTTCGTTGTAATAGTCAATCCGCCTTTGCTTCTTTTCTTCGTATGAGTTCATAGCATTTTGCTCCTTTCCTTATATAAAAACAGCCTCCTGCGGATAATCGCAGAAAGGCGTTACAGTCCCATCATTTCCCGCACAATGCGGTCGGCCATTTTCACAGCCCCGACAAGAACCAACATATTAAATACAAGCTCGCCTACATAACTCCACACCTGCGTAACGGCTGCTGCATTGGGGTCAACCACGGGCGGGGCTGCGGCGAACAGGGAGAAGATAATACAGCCAAGAACGATAATCGCCCCCTCCAAGCAGACGGCGGCGTAAGATTTGATAAAGCTCTTTCCGACATTCTGTGTCGGTTCGCCCGCAAAAGCCGAAAGCGGCACGGGGGCAATCGCCGTATAAAGGTACAGTTTGAAAAACCGTCCGTACACGGTCATTATCATAATGAAAGACAATACCGTGATGAACAGGCCGCCGATCAGCGTCACCGCCCACAATGGGATAGATTCAAAAAATCCGCAGTCCTCAACAGCGGTTACGATTTCGGACGGCAGGACGGTTTGTGTTGCCGAGCCAAAGCCTGCGGCGGTCATTATGGTACTGATAAGCCCCTGCACAATATTAAACAGGGCCATCATCAATTCCAGACCGTAAGTGACAACGCCTTTCGCCAAAGCAAACCGTATAAACAGTTTTAAGGCGTGCTCCGGCTTTTTAAGTTCTGCAAACGATCCGCAGGTTTTCATCACGCCGATAACGAAAAACAGCACGAGCAGGGCAAGACCGATCGCCTGTACCGCTCCGTGAATGTTGACAATCACATTCCAGATTGTCCCGCCTTTGAACTGCTCCGGCGATTGGGTAATAAGCTGCCAGATTTCGGCTAATTTCTGATTCCAAGTTTCAAGGGCGTTTTCAAGGTTCTGCACAACCCAGTTATCCGACATTTTCATCACCTCCGGCATAGGAGCGATAGCCCTCTATTTCAAGGTCGCAGTCGATTTCATTTCCCCAAGCGTCCCAACCGTTTTTTTTCTCTCTTGCAAATAACTCTACACGGGGCAGATTGCCCACAAGCTCTATGATTTTATCCCTTGCCTCGTCCGGCTTTTTGCTGTGCCCCCGTAAAGGGCTGATAATAAACTGATGAACACGGTTAGATTGTCTTTTCGGATGTCCTTTGGTTGCAAGCAGGCATATTTCGGCGTTTCCTCTCGTCCAGAAACCAAGACCGTAAAACCAGCCGTTGCCGCTGCGGTTTTGTTTCAGCCAAACAAAAGCTACGCTTTTGTATTCAAAACCCCAGGCCTTGATAACTCGCAGCGCTTCCCGTAATTGCGGGAAAGTCGCCCATAAGAAAAGAATTGAATCGGCAGCGGCGATCTCTGAAACAGGAAGATTGCAGAGCTCGTCAACAGCCATTGTGGGATAGTGCTTTTCAGCAGCGCCCTGTACGCCGTTTCTCTCATACCGCCACGGCGGGTCTGCATAAATGATGTTATATTTCTTCATCGTTTGCCTCCTTTCAGGCAGATCGGGGCAGACCGTTTATCCGGCCTGCCCGTCCTTGCCGTATTCTGATTATCGGGCGTCCCGGTCCGGGGAACTGCGGATAACGCCGTAAACATCGTCCACGAAATAACGCCCGGCAAAGGGATTAAATATAGCGTGGCATTTTACGCCGTTATACTCTGCAAGATAGTCGTTATCTCCCAGGCGTTTGATAATCGTCGCTTCACCGAGTACGTGTTTTTCCCCTTGTTTCAGAGAGTGGATATAACACTCGCATTTCTCCATTTGTGCGGCCTCCTTTTAACCCGTAATCAAAGTAAGAATTTCTTTTGCGAAAGTAATCACGATACCGCCCGCAAGGGTAAGGAAACCGTTAGACCGCTGGCTTGGGTCGTGCGACTGAAAAGACAGGCCAACCTGTACAATGCCCCAACCGAGCAGAATCAAGCCGACCGCACGAATCAGGCCGAAAATGAAATCAGATAGATTGTTTACAACTGTGAGCGGGTCGCTGGCGGCAAAGGCCGTCATAGAACTGCCGAGGACAAAGGCAGCGGTGAGAACCGCCATACAGTAAAAGCGGAATCCCCTTTTCACCTTTCCGGGCATAGGAAGTTTGTTATTGGTCTTGGTGCTGTTCTTAAAATTTCTCATTTTGCGAATCCTCCTTAAATGGAAAACAGAGCTTCTATTTCCTCGTCGGAAAGAAGCTCGTAATCAGTTTCTATTTCTTTCATATCGGGAATCTCATAGGCGGGAATCCCGACAAGAGAGAGCGTTGCAACGGCGTTTTCCGTCCCGCCGTGTTCATAGGGTTTTGCTTTCCCGTCTGTGGTAAGCGCCACATTCGGGTGCTTTAAGATGTCGTATTTCTCGTCCATAATCGGCAGTTCCCCCCGGATAAACAAAAGGGCGTAACGGTTATCCAGCATACGAACCTCGTCGGGCGTCATAAGTTCACGCCCGGAGATTTGATAGTTCGTGCTGTAATTTCCGTTGCGCCCCGAAGATTTCCCGTAGGTGTTGGTGTCGATTGTCGCCTTGCCGAGATAGGATTCGGAGATCAGTTTGTGGGTCGAGGTTTCATTGCCGCCGAGGTAAAGCAGTTCATCGCAGTTGCCTAAAATGCTTTCCCATTCCTTTTCAAACAGCGCTTTGAGAGCCGCTATATTTTGCAGGATAATCGAAACAAAAATCTGCCTTGAACGCATAACTGCCAGAATTTTTGAAAAATCATCGGGCAATGATACATTGCTGAACTCGTCCATTAGAAAATGGACGGGAACAGGCAGGCTTCCGCCGTATTTGTGGTCGGCAAGATAGAAAAGCTGCTGAAAAAGCTGCGTGTATAAAATGCTGACAAGGAAATTAAAACTTGTGTCGTTATCAGGTATAAGGGCAAAGAGCGCCGCTTTCTTTTCGCCAAGCGACGGCAAATCCAATTCATCGGCGGCGGTCAATGCCGCCAGTGAGGACAGGTTGAATTTTTCGAGCCTTGCCGCCAAAGTGATCTGAATGGATTTCAGCGTTTTGGCGCTTCCCGAATGATAGTCCTTGTAATACTTCACGGCGATATGCTCCGGGTCGCGCATTTCAAGCCTTTCAAACAGTTCGTCAAGGGGTGAGGTGTATTCGTCCATATCCTCCCGCACATCGGCCGCACGCAGCATTTCCATAACCATAGGAAAGTTTTGTTCGGACGGCGGGGCCTCATATTTCAAATAGAAAATAAGGGACAGCAGGAGCATTGAAGCGGCGGTGTCCCAAAACGGGTCATTGCTCTGCGAGCCTTTGGGCGTGGTAGATTTGAACAGGTTTGTTACCAAACGCTGCACATCGTTATCGTCCCGCAGATAAACAAAAGGGTTGTAACAATGGCTTTTCTCCATATTCAGAAGATCAAGCACCCGCACATCATAGCCCTTTTGTGTGAGCAGATAACCCGTATCACGCAGGAGCTCGCCTTTCGGGTCCAGCACAACAAAAGAAGTGTTGGCCTGACATAAATTCGGTTTCGCATAAAATCTCGTCTTGCCTGCGCCGCTGCCGCCGACTACAACTGTATTCAGATTGCGGCGGTGCTTCCGCCCGTCCAGTCCCATACGGACATTTTGTGTGAACAGCTTGTTTTCCTCCGGCTTGCCTGCCCGGTATTTCTTGTTTACGGCTCTTGCATTGCCCCATTTTGCCGAGCCGTGTTCTTCGCCCCTGCGGTAGTTGCGGCGGGAAGATAGAAAAATCCCGATACCCAATCCATAGGCACAAAGCAAAAAGAGGACAGTTTTTAAGCTGTCCTCGCAAAGCTCTATTTTGAACGGGTCGCCCATTGCCGCAGGGAACCGGGCAACGATTTCGGGCAGGCCGCCGTGTGCGGCAGGGGCGATTAAAAGCCCAAGCCACACAACGGGGAGAATCCCGAACAGACAGAGGATAAGGGGGTTATTCCCTCGCTTCATCGTCCCTGCGCCTTACTTTTTTTGTCGGGGCGTCGATTGCTTTCAAAAGAACCTCGTCCACAATATCGGTGGGGCGTTCTTCTTCCAGCAGGTCGTTTCGCATTTCATTAAGGGCGTTGATAACAACGCCGTGTTCGTACCGATCAAGGGTTAAAACCCGTTTTTCCTGTTTTTCCATATTCAGCGCTCCTGTTCATTATGGCGCGGCGCCCTGTTCTGTTCCAAAGAGCGGGCCATTCTTGCGGAAATGTCATAGGCGGTGTCCCGGATTTCGGAGAGTTCGGCGCGAATTTCCTGCGGGTCGTCGGTGCGCAGAAGATCAGAGGGCTTTCCAAACTCATACCCGCTTACATCAAATCCAAACTCTTTACCGAGAATATACGAAACACAATACGCTTTGTAATCGGCGTTGTCCGGGATATATTCATCGCTTGTCATAGCAAGCTCGGCCTGCGCCAGAGCTTTTGAAAGACCGCAGAATAAATCGTTTGCCGGAAGTCCGCGGCAAACGAAAATCGCTTTCTGCTCGTGGTCGTAAACGGCGGCTGCCCCTCCGGGAAGTTCATCAACAGACTGAATCGGCGCCGGCTTTTTATAAATAAGGGCGTTAAGCAGAGCCCTTGCGTCGTGAGATACCGGCTGCGGCGCCCTCATTCGGGAAGTGGTCTGCGAAATGTCGTACACACGTTTAATGTTGTACGAAATGCCGATACTGCCGTCGTCACGGGTGTATTCACCGTTTGATTCCACAATCTTAATCGGGCGGTTAAATTCCTGCCGTTTGATATACACGCCCTGATCCCGCCAATAATCCTTGTCGCCGAGCCTGCGGGCGTCCGGCTTTGTCGCCAGAATCAAAAGGGCATTGGTGGCGGAGTAGTGGCGGAAATTCGCCTGCACATCGAGATAATCACGGAACTTGCCGCCGTCCGCTGTGATTTCCTCGGCGGTGGCGTCGGCAAGGGCGTAAACCTCGTCGCGCTCCGCCTTTTTCTTGGCCGCCCACGCTTCTTTGTCAAATTCATCGTTCTGTTTTACGGGTTCAAAAATATCATCAAAATTATTCATCGGTTATCTCTCCTTTGATTTTTTCGTCCTTTTTCGGGACGGTTGTTTGTGAGTGGTCGTCTGCTGCTTTTTCGGTGTTTTTGCCGGGGTGGGTTCGGGAACGCCCGGTTCTGCCGCTTCTTTCTGCCTGTTCTCCCGGATTTCCCGCAGCTCTTCACGGACAGACGGGCGTTCTTCAGGAGATTTAACAGTACCCTCGGCGGTTTTGCTTTGCTTCTTGGAGATAGGCTCGGACGGACGGGATTTCTCCGTCTTTGCCGCCGCAGGGTTTGGAAATGCGTGTTTCTCCTTTTGAACGGGTGCGCCCAGCAGGTCATCCAGCAGGCGGTCGTCCGCCGCTTTGTCGGGTTTCTCCTGTTCGGGAGCGGCAGGGGCGGTTTTTTCGGTTTTGGTTTTTTCAATATCACGCTTGATAGAAGCGGTATCGACCGTCGCTAACTTGAACCGTTCCACAATGCGGTTGATTTTAGAAGCGTCCTCGGCGCGAACCATAACATCAACCATACCGTCCGCGGATTTTTCCTTGCCGCGCAGGGCGCAGTAAACAACACCGTACCGCTTGGCCTCGGTTGCAAACTGTTTCAAATGCTCCTCGCTGACAGTAAACACTTTCAGTTCCTTGCCGCTTTTGAGCATAGCGGTTAAACGCTGGCGGCCTTTGGTCTTGTTTTTGTCCCTGTTTTTCAGAATGGTATAAATCATAGCGGCGATATTTTTTGCCGCAGAGCCGGTTAGCTTCAAGGCAACTTCCGTACCCTCTAAACTCAATCTAACGATCTGTTCTGCTGCGTCGCCTGATGTGTTCATAGTCGTTTTTCTCCTTTCCTTTGTTCTCGTCCTCTCGGACGGCTTTGATTTTTTCTTTGATAACACCCGACCGCGCGGCGATTCCGTCACATAATGAAAGCTCTTTTCGCAGTCGGGAGATTTCTTTGGAAAAGGCGGTGATTTGGCTTTTTACCTCCGCCGTCTTTTCCTCGTCGGATTTCACCGCCACCGTCCGGGACAGACGATAAAGCTCTTTTCGGTCTGCGATTAACGATTCCGTTTTCTGCTGAATCTCGCTGCGGTAGGAAAAAAGCTGCTCGGCGGTATCAATACGATTTCGCGCAAGCAGCCTTGTTTCGGCGGTGATAGCGTCCAGTTTACGCAAGTCCTCGCGCAACAGGAAATGAAGCCGTTTCGGATTTTGGCGCGGCTTGTTTTTCGGGAAGATACCGAGCAGATAGCAGTAGTGAAAATACAGCGCCCGAAACCCTGTGATCTTCCGGGCCTTTTCCAAGCTGCCGAACAGACGAATCCGTATGACGGTCCGGGGCGGGTCGGGAGCAGGACGCTCCGGGCGGCTCTGCGATAAAATCCGCCTGCGGATATTCTCAATCGAATAGTCCTCCCCAAAATTCCGCATAAGCCGGACAAACCGTTCTTTCCCCGGCGGTTTTACCGAAATATCCTTGCCGACCTTGATTTCATAACCCTTTTTCCGCAGGTTATCAAAAAACTGCCGTTCGGTCATTGACTGACGGATAGCCTCGTCAATGTCGGCGCGAATCAATCCCCGCCAAGTGGGGCGCTGTTCCTGTTCCGCACGCCATTCGCCGTAATGCTTTGATTTTCCACGCTGCGGGTGTTCGATTACCGACAAGCCATATTCACGGCACAGGGCGTCCGATGTTTCCTGCATATCGTGATAGTCCTTTTTCGTGCGGTGATATTTAATTCCGTCCACAAAGGAAACCGTATTCAGCACAAAATGATTGTGCAGGTGATTTTCTTTGTCAAGGTGGGTCGCCACAATGACTTGATAACGGTCGCCCCACAAACGGGCGGCGAGCTTCATTCCGATCTCGTGCGCCATTTCGGGCGTCGCCTCGCCGGGGGCGAAAGACTGATAGCCGTGGTAGGCCACCGTCCCGTTTTCTTTGCCGAACCGCTTTTTCACGGCAAGCATTTCATCACGGGCAGCAGCGGAGGAACAGTTGATACCGCTTACAAATCGGTGAACGACGGCGCAATCCTCATTGTCGACCTGCTGCGTTTTTTCGGAATTGACGGCATAACGGATTACATCGGAAAGCCCTTGTCCGTCCTGCTCGCTCATATCTTCTTGGGTGTAGAATTTTGGGTTTGCCGTTTTTTCGGGGTTCTCTACATAGATCACCACCTTGCCGAGCCAGCCGTTTACACGCCAGATAGACGTAGTAGCCATTACTTCATCGGGCGGGGCAGGATAACCGCCTCGGTGATTTTTTTAACGATGGTATCAATCATACGGCAAGCCTCGTCATACCTCTGCACATCAAGCACATTCAAGGTGTGGGCTTTGACGGCGATCTGATTGAGATTGTTGCCGATACCGTGGAGCTCCCTCATCATAGCGTAGTAGTCGGGCGGCGGGGCGTCCTGCGGTTCAAGCCCGTTTACCAAATGGCGCAAGTACGCTTCACGGGAAAGTCCGCTTTTCTTGACTTTCTTTTGAAGCGCCTCGGCCTCTTTTTTATCCAGCCAGAATTGAATATGAACATTTCGTTTTCTCATCGGTTCGTCGCCTCCTTGTTCAGCTCGTTTTGAATTTCAACAATCCGTTTGCCGACCGCATAGACAACGGGAATCGTTACGCCGTTGCCCGCCTGCTTGTAAAGCTGGGCGTCGGAATTAACGGCGGCCGCCTTGTCAAACATTTCATCGGAAAAGCCCTGCAATCGCCAGCACTCACGGGGCGTCAATTTGCGAATCCGCCCGCAGCCTACAAACGGCGTACCTTGATTGCAGGAAGTGTCCAGTGTTTGGGCAATTTCCTTTCCCACACGTCCTCGGCGGGTTTTACTGTCGGGGAAGGCAAGATTGACACAATCGCCGCATTGGGCGTTTTGATAACCCTCTTTCGTGGCGCTCTTAACAGGCATAGCCTTTTCACAGGAATCACAGGCGCAGAGATATACGCCGTGTTTATCCTGCGTGTTCAGGCAAAAGGCGGGTTCGCCGCACTCCTTAAAACGGCGGCCGTTCTGCCGTTTGTTCTCCCGGTCCGGGGTGAGTACGGCACGGCAGCCATAAAAAACGCCGGAGCTTTCGCCCCGGTTGCTTACGCCGATTTTGTTGTAGCCGGAAATCAGGCATTTGGTGTAATCCTGTTTTCTGATTTTCGCCTCGCCCCGTTTTAACGGAATCAAAGCCGTTTCATCGGTTCGGTCGGGACAACTGCCGCTCATACAGAGAACGCCGGAATTGTCGCAGCTTCGGTTGGTAACGCCGCCGTCATATCTCGCTTTGATACAGCGGGCATTTTCCGTAATTTTGGGATTGCCTTTGCAAAGGTCGATAAAATACATTCCCGTCCTGCTGGCAAACCCGCCGCCCTCGCTCATCAGCGTACAACTGATACCCGCAGGGTCGTAAACACGCTTGCCCTGTGTGCCGCCGATCAACTGTATAAGAGCCTTTCCGTCGCTCGCTGTGACAGGAAATATTTTTCGTCCACCTCCGGCTCTAAAATGTCGATAAGCGACAAGGTAGATTCGTTCCCTGTTTTGCGGAACGCCGTGGAATCGTGAATTAAGAAGTCCATATTCGATATGATAGCCGATTTCGGCCAGCGAATAGAGAACGGTCGCAAAGTCCCACCCTCGATTAACGGAGAGCAGATTTTTAACATTTTCAAGGACAAGCCATTCGGGTTGATTTTCGGCAGGCGTGCCTTTGAGCAGTCTAACAATTTCAAAAAAGAGAGAGCTTCGCTCTCCGGCAAGCCCTCTTTGTCGGCCAGATACAGAAATGTCCTGACACGGGAATCCTCCCGCCCACAGGTTGACCCTCGGCAGGTCTGCGGGGCCGACGGCGGTAATATCTTCTCCATACCATTCGTCCTCCTTTATATCGTGTATGGCGCGGTAGCTGCGGTCTGCGAATTTATCAATTTCGCAATGGCCTTTACATACCATTCCGCAAAGTTCAAAACCTTTGCGAAAACCGCCGACACCGCTGAAAAAATCCAGAAATGTCATCGGTTCATTCATTTGTCGTTGTCCTTTCCGTGCAGGCGGTTAATCTGCAACAGGCACATAACCGTAATGCCGACAAGTCCGCCGATCAAAAGACCGATGAAGAAAAATAAAAAGTCGTGCATAGCGTGGTTATCCTTTCCTCATAAAAATATCGCCCGCCGCTTATGGCAGGGGCGAGCAGATTAAGGGTTTCAGGGGTAGCCCCTGACAAGTTTTTGCCTTTGTGGTATCACAAAGGCGATGCTTGCTGGTATATCGCATAGAGTTCGCCCCATAGGCCGAACACTTTGCCACCAACCGAAAACAGATCAGCGTTCATAATCCCTATGGCGTTCTTTTTCCCGTGCGGAGAAATCCACGCCCACAAAAGCCTCGGCGTCGAGGATATATTCGCTGTCATTCCATTTTCTTTCAACAAGTTCCTGTGCCTGAGTTCGAGAAGCCGCCTCGACCTCAACCGTTTTTTGCAGGGTTTCGGTAATCGTAACCTCGTAAGTTTTCATTGTCCTTTGCTCCTTTCTCTGTGGGATTCATAAATCGCTGCGGCAGTATCGGATTGTGGAGATAATTTAATACCGCACTCATCTTCCAACGCCCGCAGCAGGCAGTACAATTCTTCGCTGTTTTTGATACGGGGGACGGCAAGCGCCGAGGGGGAAACGCCAAGTACCCGTGCCATTTGGCACAATAGCTTTCGTTTCGGTGTCCTTGCGCCGGATTCGTACTGTGCAATTCGCACATCGGCGGTTTCCTGCGGAAAGCCTACCGCCATACCTAACGCTTTCTGCGTCATACCGCATAGAATACGAAACCTCTTGATTCTTTTTCCTACATTCAATAATTCTGTCATTTCGTTATCGCTCCCGTGTTTTCTCCTTTCGTTTGGTAATGGGAAGTCCGAGCTTCAGACACAAACAATCGTTATAATCCTTGCCCTGCGGGGGCGGCTTGCTTTCCACATCAACCGCATATTTTCTCGGCAGCAGGGTTTTGATTGTTTCTGCGGCAAGTTTACCCGTAAGGTCGTTATCCAGCCGTAAAACCACCTTTCGGATATGCGGGTATTCATCCAGATACCGCACAAGGGCGGCGGGCAGCGTGCTTTCGGAAATTTCTTTTTTCGGGCGGTAAACTCCGGCAAGAGAGAGCAGATTATCGCTGCGCCAGTCTTTGCCGTACAATTTCAAAAGCGTACCGTAAGAAAGCAGATCAACCGCCGATTCAAACAAATGCAGCGTGTCGCTTTTAACGGCGGCGGGGATTCCGAAAGAGTAGTGCTTGTCGCTGCCGTTTGCGTCCCCGATAAAATCCGAGCCGATACCTCGCAGATTTGCATAGCGGGCTTTGCCGCTTGAATCCATACCAACGAATACGACATTGTGATATGGGGTACTTTCGTAAAGCCGTCCCGTACTGATACAAAACTCAATCAGGCCGTAGTCGATACCTCTGCGGTGCAGGTATTCGACGGCGTGGGTGGCGCAGCGATCAACTTTTGGGAGCAGCAGCACTTTGGGCTTCTCTTCTTTTGGCCTCGGTGTAAAAACAGGCGGCGATACCGCCGCCCGTCCCATAATCATTTCGACTGCCTCCGTAAACGGAATCTCTTTTACCTTGATAAGATAATCAAGAGCAGAATAACCGCCGATCCCACGGGAAAACCAACACCATTTGCCGTTTGAGATTTTCAAACTGTCGTGTTCACGGGTGCAGTAGGTGTTGCCTCCGAAATGAACAAGCTCGTGCGGCTCATAGTTTTTAAGATAGGTCAGCAAGTCCATTTCACGGGCTTTCGCCACAACATCCGGCGGGATATATGGCATTTTCTCACCTCCAATCTGAAATAGAAAAAGCCGAGGGGTTTTCATAAGAAAACCTCTCGGCTATGTAATGCTGTTCAGATATGGAAAAAACGGCACAGGAAAACCTATGCCGTTTAGTTTTTTATAAAGCGCCAACCTTTTTCAGATAGGAAATGCTGTCGGTATGTCCTCTGAAATAAATGTGTTTCCGCTCCATACTTTCAAGCCGGAATTGCAGTTTGAAAAATCTCGTTAAAATATCGTGTTCTTCTGACGATAGAGAAAGTTCGCCGTCACCCTCCATAACATCTTGTATAAAAGGGTGTTTCTCTTTCAGTTCTGAAATGTTCTGATACAGAGAATAGTATCCCTCATTGCTTTTCCGTAAATCGACGGTTATATCGTTCTCGATTTCCGCAAACGAATCCGCTATACGGTCGGCTAAATCAAGATATGTGTTGCTGTCGCTCACAAAATCACTTCCTTGTCTTTTTTATTATACTATACCCAAAGGGCGAAACAATATCAAAGGTACAAAGCCCCTTGATCGACCCGAATATCCTTGAAACAACCGCCTTTATTTTCAAAAATCTAATCTATAACCGTATAGTACGGATATAAATTATTATAATGCACCTCGCCCGTGGTTACAATACTTTTAAGGAAATTCTTAAAGCAAAGGGGGTGCAGTATGGAACTTGATTATAAAGCAATCGGAAAGCGTATCAAGATTGCCCGTATCAAAGCGGATTTAACACAAGAGAAACTTTCCGAAATGGTAGGCGTTTCTCCCACGCATTTAAGCAACATTGAAACCGGGACAACCCGTGTGAGCCTGAAAGCGATTATCAGCATTGCCAATGCTTTGAATATAACAAGTGACGACCTGCTTTGCGATAATGTGATAAAGGCAAAAGTCCAGTTTGAACAGGATATTGCGGCCGTATTAGAAGATTGCGACGAGTACGAAATCCGTGTTATCCGTGATATGGCGGCGGCAACAAAGGAAACGCTGCGACGGGACGCACATCTTCGCAGGCAGATTGAATATTAAAAATCATACTCTATCATAATGTAAGGGGCAAGTCTGGAAAAGACCTGCCCCTTTTTCATCGTGCAAAATCTTGATTCTGTTCAACTTTCGCCACAGTACGGATATGACGGTTCGGGCTTTGAATACGGTATTCTTCGGGGATATTCTCAATTTTGCCGTCGTACACCTCAACAAATCCTCTGCCGTTCAGCCGGACATAACCGTTATCGGTAAAGGTGCCGCTTTCATCAAACCGAATATCACGGCCGAAACTTTCATAGTCGATATAGCTTGAAAGAGCGCCCATTGCCTTTGTATCATAACAGCCGCTTTCCTCTATCCAGTAATAGCCGAGGTCGGAATCGCTCGTAACGCCCGAAAGGTAGTCGAAACAATCCATATTTTCGGTGAGATTGATTAAGTCTTTCACGCTGCCCGTATGTTCGTCCAAGTCCAAAACCGCCTGCCAAAATTCCTCGCTTTCATCAAGTTCCACAAGCCGCCCCGCAAGATAGTTGAGCTCGCTCAAACTCTCGTATTCTCCGAGCAGATCATAAATGCTGGAGCCGTGGCACTCATAGTCTGTGATAAACCATTCCTCATAGCGGCCGCCTATACCAATCCGCTTAAAAACCTCCTGCATTTCTTCGTTGGTAATGGGAAACTCCACCCATTCACCGACGAGCTCACCCTCGTTGTATTTGCCGAGGTTGGTTACAAACGCTTCAAAAGTACAAAGTCTTGAATGAGATAAGTTATTCACCGTTTTTCCTCCTTACCGCTCTTGTTCGACGGTACGCCTTTTGACAGGAATCGGGAATCCGTACACTTTGGCAATATCATCGCCGAGCCTGCGGGTCACTCGCGTAATGTCTGCGCGAGTCGCCGTCCCGCGATATATCTTTTCTTTCAGATTGCCGATCTGTGTTTCGGAAACGTCGTCCTTATAGGCGCGGTAGAGATAGTGATTTGTGCCGTCGTGGTGGATAGCGTCGCAGCGAAAATCACCGTTTCTATCGACAAACCAAGTGGCATTTTCAATATCCTGTTCCGTGCAAAGGCAGTCGGAAATATTGCCGCTTTCAATCTCCTTATATCCCATACGCCGACCGTTCCAAAGTCCCAAGTCACCGATAACGAGAATTGGGCGGGATAACTGAATATCAAGATTCGTTTTTTCATCTTGAAAATAAGTGCCGTTAATTTCATACATCAAGTTCATACGCTCGTGCGGAGAAAGTTCGGGGTACTGTGCTTCTAAATCCTCCTTCCAATCGTCATAATCAAGGTAGTCGCTCCAAATAATGTGCCTGCCGTCGCTCATTGCAAATCCGCCTCGCTTTCTGTCATAAGGAATTGCCCGAACTCGGTAAAAGCGTACCAGTTTGTGCGGTCAAAGCGGCTTTCATTGAACCGCCCTTTTGTTAAAACACGCCCCTTTACAAGCTGTTTGAGCGCATAGCGGATTTCATCATAGGAGAGAAAGGGAAAGAACCCGGTCAACATCTGTACCGAACAGCGAAACCAAACCTTGCCCTCGTGTAACTGCGGCTGCCGTGCGCTTTTTTCCTCAATACAATCCCAAATAAAATCTGCCAGAACTGCGGCGTTGACACCGTATTTCTGCGCTATGTTTGAATGAAAAAAATGAACCATAGTCGAATCCTCCTTATATATTTTTTCGGGATATGTAAAGAGGGCGGCTGTGCCGCCCCCGGTCGTTATTTCTTCTTTGCTCTGATTTTAAGGAAAATCAAAGCGCCTACGATGAATACGACCAAGCCGACTGCAAGGATAGTTTTCAGTTCCATTATTCAGCGTCCTCCTTTTTTCTTAACTTAAAGCCGGTCACACCGAGCGCCAAAGCGCCCGCCCCGGAAATGCCAAGCAGGGAGAGCCAAAGAGCGGGATTGCTGTCGTCGCCTGTTTTCGGCGTGTCCCGGAGTTCGTTGTGCATTTCTACAACGGTTACAGCGCCCTCAAACACGCTTGCCGTCTTGTCGGCGGGGAGAACATAGGCGGCAGAAGCGCCGCCCGATACCTCGCTTACGGTGTAATCGCCAATGCGGAGATTTTCAATGAAGATTTCTCCTTTTTCATCGGTAGTAAAAATTTCAGAGTAGCCGTTTGCCCCGGTTACACGGAATGAAAAGCCTTCAACTTTACCGTCCGAGGAAGTCTTAACAATTTTCAGAGAACCTACCTGCGGGGCATTGACAAAGCCCTTGCCCGCCTCGTTTTCGACAATAACGGTCTTGCCGTGTTCGATGATTTCAAAATAATAGGCGTTTTCGTCAAGATAGAAGCCCTCCGGGGCTTTTTCCTCCTTTACGAAATAACCGCCGTAGATAAGGTCGGGCATTTCATAAACGCCTGCGCTTGTTTCGGTAAGTGTGCCGATCAGTTCATCGTCTGCGTCAAACTCCTTGTTTCCGTTAGAATCACGGTAAACGGAGAACTCCGCCCCGGAAAGTTTGTTGTCAGGATAATCTTTATCGGTCTTAGTGAGCTGCACCGTCCCGCGAATCAGCGTATTTTCGATTTCAACCTCAATCACCGCACCGTCTTTATCGACATTGACAGCAAAAGATTCTTCCGAAAGGACAAAGCCTGTCGGGGCCTCGATCTCACGCACGACCCAATTTCCATAGGGTACATCGGAAAAAGAAAAAGCGCCGTCCTCGGCAGAGATAGCGGTCATAATCGCATTTTCGGCTGTAAACTCGGTGCAGTCCGCTTTGAATAAGCCGATCAGCGCACCGCCGAGAGCGTTTCCGTCCTCGTCTTTTTTCAGTCCGTGAATTTCGCCGTAAATCAGGTCGTTGTCAATCGGCTTGCCGTCATTTGCCCTGATTTCCACAAGGGCGGCGTCCTGTCCGGCGTATTCAAAGACAACCAGGTACTTTTCATTGGAGAGAATATAGTGGTCGTCGGTGGAAAGCTCCTTAACATAGAACCTGCCGAAAGGCAGATCGGTTTTGCATACGGCGCAGCCGTTTTCATCGACGGAAAGAATTTCAAGCAGCCCGTCCGCAGGGATAACCGAGCCGTCCGCTGCGGTCAATTCCTCGGCGGCGAACAGGCCAAATGTCACGGCGGACATTTCGCCGTTTGCACCGATTCCGAATAAATTATTCTGTTCTAAAACCTTGTCGAGAGAAACAGCGGCTTTCTGCCGCTCGTTATAAAAGCTGGCGGCCGTTTCGGTGATTTCAATTTCCTGTCCTGCATACACAAGTTCGGCGGCGTGGATTTCACCGTTCAAAACCATTCCGTAAGGGGCCGTGATTTCCCGGATTTCATATTTTCCGAGATAAAGGGGCTTACTTTCGGCAAGTCCTGTTTCATCGGTCGTTACGGTATCAACCACTTCACCGGCAGCATAGCGGAGCGTGCCGTCCAGCGTGTAAATATCTTCGGCGGCGGTGATTTCATAGACCGCTCCCGCAAGACCCTGAACGGAATAGACGGGCTGATACACGCCCTCGGATTCGGTGACAGAGGAAAAGACCTCGCCGCTCTTGCTGATTTTGATAACGCCCTTTTGTGCGGTGTTCTCCTTGACAACCTCGATCACGGCAATACCGCCCTCGTCGGTAGAATCGTCCTGCACGACATCAAAATATACGGGTTCGCTGCTTAACACATAGCCGTAAGGCGCTGATACTTCGACCAGCGAATAACCCGAACCGTATTCCAGTTTTTCGGGCGTAATCAAATAACCCTCGTCGTTGGTGTAGAAAGTGTCGATTGTAACAGGGGTCGGATAGGTGAAGCTCTGCGTAATCAGGCTGCCGTCCGGGCGGTAAAGCTGAAATCCTGCACCCGCATAGGGAATTATTTTGCCGGTTTCTGCGTCCACCTTAACGATTTTGATATAACTTTCAAAGTTTGCGTTGTTGGCAAGATAACGGTAAACCTCGCCGTCCTCCCGGATATACACATCAAAATCGGGTAAAAGCTCTCTGCCGTCCCAACCTTTCACTTGGCGGACGGTATAAATGCCGTAGGGCAGGTCTTTTGTTTCGGCATAGCCGTTTTCATCACAGGTGAGATAGTCACGCTCGGAATCTTTGGCGGCGTCGTAGCTGCCGGAAGATTTTAAGAACACCTCAAATTCAGCCCCAACCTCCGGGGTTTCAAGCTGTGTGCCGCCGTCGTCGGTATGCTTAATCAGAGCAATTTTGCCCTTGATAATTTGTTCGGTCACATCGCTTGCGGTGGAATTGTATTCCACGGTGTAGTTTTTCGCTTCTGCTCCGATGTGATAAATGGTTTCGTCCAGCAAATAGCCCTCGCTCGGCTCGATCTCACGAACCGACCAGTCATCGCCGCAGACGTAATAATCGGTGGTGAACTGTCCGTTCCGGTCGGTGGTATAGGTGTCAATAAGTTGTTCGCCCTTGAAAATTCCATAAACCGCACCCGCAAGAGAAGCGTTGCCCTGCGGTGTTCCCGTGTCCTTATCGCTTTTCGTTACGGTGACATTCCATTTTTTCAGAATGTTGTGAAAACTCTTGTTCGTTACCTTGTTCCACTCCACCGCCGCCGTCTGATTGTCGGGAATAACATAGCGGATTGCGGTATCGACTTCTTCCAGAACATAACCCGTACCAATCAGCACATCGTTAAAATACGCCTTGCCGGAACTGTCGGTTACGGCGTATTCATCGACCGCAATCCCCGAAAGAGAAGTGCCGGACAGGTGGAAAGTAACGCCTTCGTTCAAGCCGTCCTCCGAGGTTTTGGTAACAACCAAATCGCCCCGTTTCAGCACGTTATTGAAATTCACCGTTGCGACCTGTCCGCTTACGACGGTAACACGGCGAACCTCCTGCGGCTCGTATTTGTCGTAGTTCTGTTCGGTCACGGTATAAACGCCGGGGGTGAGATTGTCAATCTGAATAACGCCGCCCGCCCCGGTCTTGACTGTCTTGTTCACGCCGTTTCCTGTAATGGTAAAGGAAAGACCCTCAACCTTGCCGTCCTCGCTGGTCTTTACGATTTTGGCGCTGCCATAGCTGACTTTAATATTGAGATAGCCGTTTACGGGGTCGCTGACAGATTGCGCATAGGTGACAATATCCTGAATCCCGCCGTCCGGGCTGTAAACGCCGTCCGTCCAAGTGATAACGCCCCGTCTTTGGGAGTTTTTCTTTTGGGCTGTAATGGTAACAGTATCACTCGGCGCTTCATCGGCGGTAATCGTCAGTTTGTTTCCGTTCACCGAAAAACGAATCCCCGAAGTGCCTGCGGAAAAAGAGTAGTTAGAAAGCACATTGTTGTTATCGGTGAGTGTAGCGGCGTACTTTTCGCCGTCCCATTCAAGCTCAATGCTCTGTGCCTTGCCTGTGGATTTTGCAAAAAAGCTCGGCAGTTTGGAATGGCTCTGTACGCTTGCGGCAATCGAATTGTAGTAACGCATAATTTTGTCACGCAGCGGGTGGTTCGTGCTGATCTGATCGAGAACAGCGTCCTTGCCGCCTGTGCCGACTTTATTGAAATTCTCGTCACGCTCTCCGACAACCGTTTCCCAAATCAAAAGCTGCGTAGCGACAGCGTGGGCCAGTTTATCGCCGCCCTCATTCTGCGAACGCCAAGAGGTCGAGATCGTACCCGTATAGCCGTACTGCATAATTCTTCCGATGAACAGCTTTATATCATCGGGGGCAATGGTGTTGTTATAGGACGAGGGGTAGTTATCCCAAAAATCCTCGCCCTTTTTCGTATAGCGGTCGCCTGTTTCCTGCGGAACGCCGGGTTCAATGCAGTAACAGATATTGCCCTCAAAAGAACCCATTGCACGGACAGTCGTATAGCGGGAACTGCCGGACGACCAGCCGTTCATAAAATTGTGGCTGCCGTGTCCCCATTCACCGCCATAATTGGCGTCGCCGTCACGGGGAAACGACACAAGATAAACCTCGTCCGTTTCTTCGGCGGCATAGGCGGTCGTTCCAAACCCTGCGAGGGTAGTAACGCACATCAGCGCCGCCAGAAACAGCGACATTATTTTTTTGAGTTTTAGTGTTTTCATTTGAAATCCTCCTTGAAATGAAAAAACGCACCGTGCTTTTTACACAGTGCGTTCGTAGTGAAATATTAAATTTTAGGCATAGCCGATATACAGATCATAGCTCCCGTCGGAGCGTTCCTCCGCCCATATCCAGACATCGGTAATCTCACCGTCACGGCTGTATCGGTTCAACCGGCTTTGAATATCCCGTTCCAGATACATACTGTGCGAACCTGCCGTAATCGGATTGTCCCAACAGGCGGTTGCGTCCGGCGATACATTCAGTCCCACTCTTTCAGCATACCCAACCGCAAAATCTATCCAAGTCTGAATGTTGAATGTGGGTACGGTTGGTTCTTCCTTAATCAGCGGAGCGGTTTCCTGCGGCGGCTCGCTCGCTGCGGGGTTCTCAGCAGGCTTCGTCGGCTGTGGTGTTACAGGTTCCGGCGTGTCCGTTTTGGGCGGTTCTGTCTTTTGCGGTCTGCTCTCATCGGTTGTCGGCTGAACTTCAACCTTTGAACTCTCCACAGCGGCGGGCTGTGAAACTTCTGACTGTGGGGTTTCTGCCTTAACCGTGGGTGCGGATTGCTCCGAACTCTCCTTACTTTCCGAAACAGAAGTGGCAGAACTTTCTTCCGCTTCTGTACTTTGCGCAAATTCGGACGAAACCGTTTCCTGTAAAGAATTGTCGTCTGTGTGCGGATTTTCCGTATTTGCACAACCCGAAAAAGAAAGAATGAACGCCGCTACAACAGCGATTCCGATTGCTTTTCTCATTTTATGGCCTTCTTTGCAGCTTCATTGTACGCAAATCTGTGAAATTCTGCAAAGGTGTGAGCAAAGAGCATATATGCTATCTCTTTTTCGGGTAGTACAGGTAGTTTGGAGGGGGAGAGGTGTGGAGAGGGGGAACAGCCGACATCGCCCTTTTCATACAAAAGGGTATAGCTGCCCCTTGTTAGGTCGTCGTTGCAAACTACATATTGCTCGTTTCGCCGCAAGCGGCAAAAGCTCGCTCATTCCGTTGCGCTTCCTCTCCCCAAAAAGCCTCTGGCTTTTCGGGGGCCCCATTATCATCTTTCCATACATCGCTGCCGTTCACGCTTACGGTAGAGTTCCAAAGCCTTAATAATGGTATCTTCAATTTTCTGTGCGGGCGTCCCCGGCGCAAAATACTTGCTGATACGCTCTTTCGGCATTTTGAACTGTTCTTTCTGATTGGGCTTTTCCTCCTGCATAATGGAGAGAATTACCTCGTCGGTTAGTTTGCCGTCCCTGCTAAACTCTTTCATTTTAATCGCCTGAGCCAAAGACGGGGTACAGTCCTCACATTCCATTGTGCTGTATAGGGATTCCTGCTGTTCTTTGGAAAGGTAGGAGAGCTCCACGGCGGGACGGAAAGCGATTTTCCCGTTATCCACCATTTCGAGAACAGGCGGGATAAGCTCAGTTAAGCGGATATATCGTTGAATTTGAGAACGGCTGTCCGGGCTGTTAGCGGCTAACTGCTCGTTAGAACGAACTCCTTTCAAATTCGGCTCCAGTGGGGCCGAATTTTTAGGTCTGCCCGCTTGCCTTTTCATAGCGTCCAGCTTCATTTTATAGGCAAATGCTTTTTCGGACGGTAAAATCTTTTCCCTTTGCAGGTTACTGTCCACCATAACGATTGTCGCTTCATCATCGGTAAGGTTTCGGACAATGCAGGGGATTTCAGCGATACCCGCCAGAGCCGCCGCAAACTTTCGCCTGTGGCCTGCGACCATTTCATAGCTGCCGTCCTCTTTCGGGCGGACAAGAGCAGGGACTAAAACGCCGTATTTCTTGATACTCTCGACCATTTCAGCCATATCCTCGTCCTGCCGTACCTGAAACGGGTGGTTGGGAAAGTCGGAGATTTCGGCGGGATTCAGCGTCACAACCTTTTCAAGCTGTGAATCCGCCCGGTCGTCCTGCGTGGAAAACAGATCATCGAGCGGCGTCATTCCTAAATCTCTCGTTTTTACGCTCAATCTCCAACACCTCCTTTGTCAGCGCACGGTATGCGGCGGCAACTTTGCCGTTCTTGTCGTGAGCAAAAATGCTCTTGCCCCTGCCGCTGGTTTCGGCGGCTCTTACGGAAAAGGGTATCTCCGTACCGAAAACCTTGATTTTCTCGCCATAGTGGGCGCGCAGAGAAGCAATGATTTCCTTTGCTTCGTTTGTGCGGCTGTCCACCATAGTAAAAAGAATCCCGTCGATTTTCAGTTTCGGGTTGATCTGCCGTTTTACCTTTGAAATAGACTGCATAAGCAAATCCAGACCCTTTGCGGAAAGGAAAGACGGCTGCGACGGGATAATTACGCTGTCGGCCGCCGCCAATGAGTTAATCGGCATCATTCCGAGCGAGGGCATACAGTCAATGAGGATATAGTCGTAATGAGGTTTTACCGCATTGATATATGTCCGCAGCACGCTTTCCCGGCTCATAGCGTTAATCAGCCGGATTTCCATACCCGACAACTCAATGTTCGCAGGCAGCAGATCCACGCCTTCGCCGTGGTGCAAAATACCGTGGCCGCTTGGAATGGGGGCGTCATCGATCACAGTCTGCATAATATCCGCAAGCGTAACGGGGAGTTCGTCCGGCTTTGAGTAGCCGAGGGAGAGCGTCAAAGAAGCCTGTGCGTCTGCGTCGATCAGCAAGACCCTTTTGTTTTCCTGCGCAAGCCCGATTCCGAGATTCGCCGTCGTAGTGGTTTTACCCACGCCGCCTTTTTGGTTCGTCACCGCAATTACTTTGCAATTCGCCATTTTGGGGTTTCCTCCTTTACATAGATTTAGCCGCCCACGGCGATTGTGAGCGGCTATGTAGGGAAAGAAAAAGAACCGTCTATTCTTACGCAGAACAAACGGTTTTTTTCGGGTGGTATGTATTATCTTGTAGGTGCGTATGCAACCTTTAAGATTAGTTCATCTATACAATCGGTGTACCTACCGCGGCGAATGAGAGCGTTTTTTAATCGTAAAAGACTTTCAAGAACAATGCGCGTTTCCTCATAATCAAGGTAAAGATAGTATTTTGGTTTTTTCATAACGGCAAACCTCCTTATACGCCTAATATATAAAGACTACACTTTTAATGCAAGTCTAAAAATTGGATTGACTGTTTCAAGTGTTTCCTATATAATGTGGGTTACAGGTAAACATCAATGGTTATATCTTCCCATTGGTTTTTACGCAGATAACAACCCGCCGCTTTGCGGTAGGCCTCCGCTTCTTGAAAATTGATATGTAATGTAAGAAACGGTGGGAAATTGTCACTTGGATTATAGGATAAACGATTTGCGGGATATGGGGCAGTCGTCCAAAAAGTCCTCCCGGAGTACCGTTCAACACAGGCTGCTATTGCAAGCAAGTAATCTTTGTATTTTTAATAATCATGTTTAGCAAAAGCCTTTGCTTTCGTTAAACACAAAAAGCCCCGTTCAGACGTTTAAAAGTCTGATACGGGACTTTTATTTATAAATTGAAACAAAATAAAAAGACGAGGAATTCGGCTATTCTGACAGGTCTATGAATTCTTGAAAATTCACCGGCTATAAAGTCAGGTATTCTATATGCTGACAGCCCTTTGCCCCTGTAAAGCCACGAAAAGACCTGAACGTATCGTTTAATCTGATTGTGATTCAATTATTGACATATTAAAACCGGCGCCTGAATAAAATCAGGCGCCGATTTGTATAAATAAAGAAGAAGGAAATCTATGTTAAAGACTCTCGTATTAGCTTAACCAAAATATCTCTTTAAAAGACCTTCAAACGCACAGCCGTGACGAGCCTCGTCCTTAGCCATTTCATGTACCGTATCATGGATTGCGTCAAGATTAAGCTCCTTAGCTCTTGAAGCCAGCTTTTTCTTGCCCTCACACGCGCCGTTTTCAGCCATAACTCTAAGCTCAAGATTTTTCTTTGTGGAATCTGTTACTACTTCGCCGAGAAGCTCAGCAAATTTAGCCGCATGCTCTGCTTCCTCATAAGCTGCCTTTTCATAGTAAAGACCAATTTCAGGATAGCCTTCTCTGTGCGCTACTCTTGCCATAGCAAGATACATGCCAACCTCGGAACATTCGCCGTTGAAATTCTCCTTAAGACCTTCTATTATTTCAGGATCAACGCCCTTTGCAACGCCTACAACATGCTGATCAGCCCATGCAAGACCCGCTGTTTCCTTAACCTCATTAAACTTCGAAGCCGGCGCCTTGCACTGTGGACATGACTCCGGAGCAGCTTCTCCCTCATATACATAACCGCAAACTGAACAAATAAACTTCTTCATTCTAAAATCCTCCAAATATATTATGTTTTAAATCAAAATCGAACCGAAAAGAATAATGTCTCTTAAGTTCTGAATTTATTATAATACATCAAAATTCAGTTGTCAAGCCATTTTTATAAAAATTCACAAACTTTTCACAATCAAGCTGTTCAATATGCAATAACAGGTGATAATGGTTATCACTTAGAAATAAAAAAAGAAAGACGCGCCAGCGTCCTTCTTTGAAATTACAAATAACTCACTTGGAAATAATTTCACCCCAAGCATTTTCCTTATCTGCTGACATATTGTATCTGCATATACTGATAGCGTCATACAAATCAGTAGATTGGTCCTCATTAACGTTAGCAAAAAATTCTTGCTTTTTGTTAAGATTTTCCATACTCATCATTTTCTTTGTAACCATAATCGCATCATAAAGATCAACATTGCCGTCGCCGTTTACATCGCCTCTTAAAGCGACTTCAGCATTGGTATTGCCTTTTTCTTCAATATAAACCATGTGCCTGGTTACAGGCTTTGCAGCCTCTAAAACCGTAATAGCGCTGTCGTTGATTTCAACATTGTCAAATTCGCCGATATTGCCATTACACAGATTGCCGATTCTGGAAACCCTTACATCATAAACTGTTCCTTCTTCAGCGTTTTCCGGAACTTCGAAAGTTAAAGTAGACATTACCTTACCGTCTTGAAAATGCGTACCGGTAAAATTTACTAAGGTAACAACATTATCAACTACGCAAGAAGTAACAACGCCTTCTATTCTTTCAAGCTTAAGTTCACTGTCGAATTCAATGTCAAGGTTATAGCCTGCGCATCTGTTTCCCGACTCAAGAGTTAAGTCAACGGTAACATATTTACCTGCAACCGCAACTGAATCGGATAAATTGATTACTGCGCTGGTTTCTTCCGCGGATAGACTCATCGTTCCGCAAGAAACAGCCATAGCGGCCGTTGCTAATAATGCGGACAATCTTTTAAATGTTTTTTTCATAATTACCCTTCTTTCAAAAAATCAAGGGCAATCTTACTGTTTGGGACGTATGACTTTTGATTACGATAACTGTTTTTAATCAGTTATCAAAAAACAATAATCATAAATTATTGTGCAACTGGCAATCATACCGTTTCAAATGAGAAACGGGTTAGACCCTTAGCTTTGCGTCCTTACTTTTCAATAAGTTTGCCAAAATATTTTTTCTCACTCTTCTTGCTTGCAATTTAGAATCGCTTAATAGCATCAATGCTTTCGCTTTTTCTATGTTCTAAGTATACCATGATTTTCCTTGGAAGTCAACTAATTTCGGCGTTTTCTCTATTTTGATAAAATAATTGTTAGCAGCCTTGTGCAGATTGTATAGTACATTGGCAGAAATATACTAAAACAACCTTTTTATTGACAAAATAGGATAATCATGTTCATATGGCTTTATTATTTCCGGGTGTTTTCCGGCATATTCATAAATAGTTTTTTCCAGTCCCTGGGAAAGAAAATCCATAAGCTGTGACAGAGGACGGCTGTAAATCTCAGGACACACAGGCGAAATCGTTATAGCAAGCAGTCCTTCATCAACGGACATAATTCTGAACGGCCATATAAAGCAGTCAAAGGGCTTATCAACGCCCAGCATACAGCCCTTTTCAGGATCAAGTGCGGGACAATAAAACAATTCGCCGTCAGGAAGATTTCCGGCGTCTACCACAAAGCCGCCGTCCTTTTCAATGAATTCTACGTTCGGTCTGAGTTCGGCAAGCCTTCGCCTGGTTTTTTCATTCATAACCGGCATTTCCCAAAGATCTGTATTGTCAAATCCGCAGCATATTTTGCAGGACGCGCATATTTTATTTTCCAGTAAACCCTTAAGCATTTTTAATTCTCCCTTACTGCTCCGAAACAATTCTGCTCAGCGCTTCAATATCCTTTATGTCGTAATATCCGTCTCCGTTTATATCCGCAAGATAAACTCTCTCAGAAGGGAATTCTCCCCTGCCCTCAAAAACAAGCCTGTTAAGCAGGACAAGATCAAAAATATCCCTCACGCCGTCTCCGTTGAGATCTCCGGGCAGCTCGTACATATCCGGCTCGCTGACAGTTATTTCAAAGCTCTGATAAAAGCCGTTATAGCCGATAGTTATTGTCTGAACCCCCTCCACCTGCGGATTATACCCGTCGAAGGAATAGGCGGTTATCTGATTTTTACTATTATTATCAAAATAAGCGTAAACTATAATTCCGCTCAAATCAAGCTGCTGACCGATAACATACTCTGTTTTATCCGGCAGCCTGGTTATTTTAAGTTCCGTCATCTGCTTTTCGCTCACCGTCACCATAAAATAGTCTTTAAATCCATTATACTCCACCTCTATAGTTTTTGTTCCGGCGCTGCTGTCGAAACCGTTTATATTATAATCCGATATTTCCTCCATAACGTTATTGTCGTAAACTGCATTTACCCTTAAACCGGTAACGTCAAGTCTTTCGCCCTGCTTATACATGGTTTTTTCAGGCGCGCTGACAACTTCGATGCCTATTAGACTTTTCTCCGCTACCCTGACTTTAAATGACGCAGTTTTTTCCATATATGAAACGATTACGGTATGTTCTCCGGCAATCGGCTCAAATCCCGACACAGTAAAATCCGTTACAATTTTCTCGCTTCCGTCGCCGTACTTCGCCGTTACCTCAATACCCTCCAGCGAAAGCTTTTCTCCCTCCTTATATTCTTTCTTCGCCGGCTCGGAGGTTATCGCTATGCTTTCCAGGACAGCGGATTCAAATTCTTCTCCGCTGATACGTTCCGCAAATGTCAGAGCCACCCATCCTTCTTTATTATTATACTTTGTTTTGCCCCAGATATGCTCGTCAGCCTCAACCGTCTGCGATACGCTGAATTCGGTCCTGTTATCCAGAACCTCCAGCGACTTATAGCTAAGGCCCGGCCCCTCCCTGAGATTTAGACCGTTATCCGATGTCACCCTCCATTTTTCGGTTTTACCGCTGCCGTCCCCGCTTTCGCCGTATTCAAGCGGCCCCCCGACTATATATCTTGAATAATCAAGTATGCACCAGCTCTCCCTGCCGTCGGCAAAGATTTTTCCCCAGAGACTTCCATCGTTCGTTTTTTTCTCCGTCACCTCGTAAATGGTGTTCATGGGCAGAAAACCTGTTTTTGACGACGACGAATCCGCAGACTCGCGCAGATTTATACCGCTTTCCGTATTCACTCTCCATACCTCGGATTTATTTTCCGTTCTGTCGGAAAGGAAAAGCTTTGTTTCGTCCTCTCTGCGGTTTACAAGCCCCTGCAAAACGCTTCCTCCGGCTACGCGCCATTCTCCGAACGCCTTTGCAATCTCAAGAAAGCTATGCTTTTCAGCCCCGTCTATAAGATAGCTTTTCAGATCAAATTCATCATATACAGACCATATATTACCCATATTATAAGAAAGTGAAACCAGCGCGTCAAACTGATTCTGTTTAAGGCTTATATTATATTTATCCGCAAATTTATTAACATAGCCCTCGTATGTACCCAACGCGTTTTTAAGGAGCTTTTCCGCTTCCTCCTCCGTTATTCCGTCCGGATATTCGTCCGCTCCCACTCCCGTTCCATAGCCGATAGTCCACTGGCTGTAATCCCAGTATTTATATTTACTGAATCCCTCGCACTTCTTGATAAGCTCTATGCAATCCTGCCCGGCCTTCATAGAATTGCCGGCTTCAACCGTGCAATACGGAAAAAGCATTACGGCCGAAAGTATAACCGAAACTATTTTCAGACAAATTCCCTTGGCGTTCATTTAAAAACCCCCTATCGTCATAGAGATATAGTTCATTATAGTTAGACTGTCGTTTGAATTAATAAGCTTATCGCCGTTTACGTCCGCATTTGCCTGCGACGTATTAGTTAAGACGTTTTTATCAGAATCCAGCAGATACATATTCAGGGCGACTATATCCGCCACATTAACAATTCCGTCCCTATTTACGTCGCCGTAAAATATTTCTCCGGAAATTTTCAGTTCACCGTCAGACGCTTCAAACGCTGCCGGCTGCAAATCGTCTCCCACCAACGTATGACCGATAGAAACAAGCGTATTCAAATCGGCTGTTCCGTCCGCCGCTTTAAAGCGAAGTACCGCCGCCGTTCCGTCTCCGCTTTTATTTCTGCTGTCTGACCAGACAAGCCTGACCGCGTCCTGAGCATAGCTTCCGTTGCAGTAAAACACTCCGCCGGAAAGCGCGTCCGACTGCGAAGCTTCAATAAAGGTAAGCATATCCGGATCGTAATTCACAATTACCGAATAGGCAGATATACCTTTGTTATTTTTTATTTTCAGTTCTACCTCGGCAACGCCGTTCTCTTCGCCGTAGCCGGCGTTTATATACAACAGCGGCACGTTTTCCGCATACGCGTTTATACAAAAAGTACACGTCGTTACGAATAATAAAAATAAAGCTATTGCCGTTCTTAATTTTTTCAAGACGCCCTCCGTTCCTCCGACTGTACGGAAAAAGTAAATAAGCGGTTTTTTTATAACCTGTTTTCATTGTAATTCTAACATAATCCGACAGCTTTGTAAAGGCAAAACGCATGTTCATACTTTTCAAAGGCAAAAAAAGGACGCTTAGAAAGCGTCCCTTAAATTCTTTTTATTGCAGCGGCAGCTCGACCTTAAACGCGGCGAACCCATACGGCGGCAGAACCAGTCTTTCCTCAAACTTAACATCTCCGTAAAGAGTATGATAATACGAGCAAGATTTAACGTCCGTCTTTGAGCTGTCTATTACCTGCTCCTGAGCCGAACGGTTTATAAATATAATAACGGCTTTTCTCCTGTGATTTCTCGCCCTTGAAAAAGCAATAACGTTATCGTCTATATACAAAAACTTCAATGTTCCGTCCCTGAAAACCTTAGAGGATTTTCTTACCTTGGCAAGCAGACGGGTATAATTCAGCAGCTCCTGATCCTCTTTGCCCCACTGATAGCAACGGCGATTGAACGGATCCTTATATCCCTGCTGACCGGCCTCGTCGCCGTAATAAATACAGGGTACCCCCGGAAGAAAATACTGCAAAGCCATAGCCACCTTCATTCTGTTTCTGCCAAGCTCATATTCCTCCGCAGTCAGCATACGGCCGCTCATCCAGTCCTTGCTTTTTCCCTCGCAGCTTTCACCGCCAAGAACATTTATGGCTCTCTCAATATCGTGGGTTGAAATACTGTTCATAAGCACGTCTACCGACGGCTTCGGATAATTTTCGACAATCGTCATAACGCTGTTTCTGAAATCATAAGGACTGCCGCCCTTTACATAATTCATAATCGCTGAACGAAACGGATAATTCATAACCGAGTCAAGCTGATGTCCAAGCAGGTAACGCCTTTTAACTCCGTAGCTCTCCTTGTTAGAGGCGTCCTCCCAGACTTCTCCTATTATTAGCTTTTCCTTGCCGTGCTTCTTGACGCATTTATTAAGCTTATCCAGAAACTCGTCGGGCAGCTCGTCGGCAACGTCCAGACGATAACCGGCAGCTCCCATTTCAATCCAATAATCCAGTACGCCGCCGTCTCCGCAGATATACTCCGTATATTCCTTGTTGTTTTCCCGCACATTCGGCAGGGTATCTATCCCCCACCACGCCTCATATTTATCAGGATATTCATAAAAGGTATACCAGGGATAAAATTCGCTGTTCTTTGAATTATAAGCTCCCAGACTGTCGTAACGGTTAAACTTGTTAAAATAAACGCTGTCTGCTCCCGTATGGGAAAAAACTCCGTCAAGTATAATGGAAATACCGAATTCTTTCGCCTCTGCGCAAAGAGCTTTAAAATCCTCGTTAGTGCCTAAAAGCGGATCTACCTTTCGGTAATCAGCCGTATTGTATCTATGATTTTCATGGGACTCAAATATAGGATTCAGATATATGCAGGTCACGCCAAGCTCCTTGAGATAAGGCAGTTTCTCCCTTATACCCTCCAGATCTCCGCCGAAATAATCGTTATTCCAGACGTGACCGTTTTCGTCAGGACGGTAATAAGGAGTATCTTCCCAATTATCTCTCATTACCCTGCCGTAAGGAATATTTTCGTGAACCCTTCCGCTTTTATAAAAACGATCCGGAAAAATCTGATACATTATACCGCCCTTTAAAAATTCGGGAGTTTCAAAGGATTCGTCGTAAACCGTAAGCTGATATAAATCGCCGAAATTTATACTGCTTTCATGACACGCAGTCTTTTTTATATAATTTCTGGTACCGTTTAACGTATAGGAAAAATAATAATAATGTACTCCGGCGTATTTTGCAATAAAAGTAGTCTGATATACGTTATTCGCCGAGTCCTCCGACTCCAGATTCATCTGAAGAAACCTTTCCTTGAAGCCGTTTCTGAAAAGCACAAGCACCGGCGGAAAATCAGGAACAACGTCTTTAGGAAGCCTTATCCTGAATTCGCACGGCTCGCCCTTTTTTATAGCCCCGAACGGCTTTTTATACATAACGTTCCAGCTATCGAAAATCTTTTTCATAGAGCCTCTCCTCTTTAATGTTATAAAAACCGGGCGTCCGGAAAAACCGGGCGCCCTTCTTTAAATCTATATAAGCTTATCAAAGTCCCCAGATGTCCTTTGCATATTCTGTTACAGCTCTGTCAGCGGAGAATATTCCTGCTCCGGCAATGTTATTCAATGACATTTTCGCCCATTTTTCAGAATTCTTATAACATTCGGAAGAGTGAGCCTGAGCCTTTCTGTAGGAATCGAAATCCGCAAGAACCATATAGGGATCCGCGTCCTTAAGGGAATTTGCAACCTCGCTGAAGCTGCAGCCGTTTATGCCGTGATACATTCTGTCTATACAGCTTTTTATAACAGGGTTTGATTTATAATATGCGCCGGGATCGTAGCCTGATCTCTTGAGATCGTTGACCTCCTCGGTTTTCATTCCGAAGATTATTATATTTTCGTCCCCGACAGCCTCCTTTATCTCAATGTTAGCGCCGTCGAGCGTTCCAAGCGTAATAGCGCCGTTGAGCATAAGCTTCATATTTCCCGTACCCGAAGCCTCTGTGCCCGCCAGAGAAATCTGTTCGGATATGTCGCTTGCCGGCATAAGAAGCTCGGAAAGAGTAACCCTATAATCTTCAAGAAAATAAACTGAAAGCTTTTTGCTTATCTTTGGATTCTTTCTTATCTCCTCGGAGATCGCCCATATAAGCTTGATGATCTGCTTTGCCAGATAATATCCCGGCGCCGCCTTTGCGGCAAAGATATATGTCTTAGGAATAAAATCCGCGTCGGGATTGTTAAGCAGAAATTCATAATCCGCAAGAATGTTCATAACATTCAGATGCTGACGCTTGTATTCGTGCAGACGCTTTACCTGAACGTCGAAAATGCTGTCGGTATCTATAAGGATATTACTGTTTTGCTTTACATACTTTGCAAAACGCTCCTTATTATCCTTCTTTATTTTCATAATGTCCTCAAGGACTGATTTATCGTTTTCAAATACGCAGAGCTTTTTCAGCTCGCTGCCGTCATGAAGGAATTTGTCTCCGATCTTTTCCCTGAGAAGAGCGGTAAGTCCCGGATTGGACTGATAAAGCCATCTTCTGTAAGCGATACCGTTGGTAACGTTTTTGAATTTTCTCGGAGTATCGGTATATTCGTCGTTGAAAACATCGTGCTTGATAATTTCCGAGTGAAGCTTTGAAACTCCGTTTATGCTATGCGACGCCACAACGCAGAGCGTAGCCATATGAATCTGATTATCCTTGATAATAGACATTCTTGTCGTTTTTGCGCTGTCTCCGTTGTTTCTTTCCATAAGCTCGGCGCAGTAGCGGTTGTTTATTTCAACAATAATGGAGAAAATTCTCGGAATTATTCTCTTGACAAGATTAACGTCCCATTTTTCAAGGGCTTCAGCCATTACAGTGTGGTTAGTATACGCAAAGGTATTTGTAACGATATGCCACGCCTTTTCCCATGTATAGCCGCAGTCGTCAAGAAGTATGCGCATAAGCTCGGGAATAGCAAGAGTCGGATGCGTATCGTTTATATGAATAGCCGTTTTTTCATGAAGATTATCCAAGGTGCCGTATACCGACATATGATTGTTTACAATATCCCCCACAGAGGAGGCGCAGAGAAAATACTGCTGACGCAGACGCAGAGCCTTGCCCTCAAGGTGATTATCATTAGGATAAAGGACCTTTGAGATGGCGTTTGCAGCCGCGTTCTGGCCCAACGCCTTTTCATAGTCGCCGTGATTGAACATCGACATATCAAAGCTCGGAGCCTTAGCGGCCCAGAGTCTTAACACCGAAACTCCCTCGCTGTCGTGTCCGGAAACATACATATCATACGGAATAGCCTGAACCGTGGAGTAATTGACATGTGAAATATGGTGATACTGATTGTCCCAGTATTCCTGAAGCTCGCCCTCAAAATGAATGTCTATTGAAAGCTCGGGGCGGGGATCAAGCCATACGGAGCCGCCGGGCAGCCAGTTATCAGGAAGTTCGGTCTGCCAGCCGTCTTCAAGCTTCTGCTTGAATATTCCGTATTCATAGCAGATAGAATAGCCCATCGCCGGATATGCCTGAGTTGCCAGCGCGTCAAGATAACACGCCGCAAGACGTCCGAGTCCGCCGTTTCCAAGTCCTGCGTCAGGCTCGTATTCATATACATTTTCAAGCTTTACGCCGTATTCCTTAAGCATTTTTTCAACTTCGCCGGCAATCTCAAGATTATAAAGACTTGTTTTCAGCGAACGTCCCATAAGAAATTCCATTGAAAGATAGTATACCTGCTTTTTGCCGTCCGAATGTACCTTGTTTATAAACTTCTGCCGCTTTTTTTTGAGAAATTCAACTATTATCGAGGACAAAACCTGATATATCTGTTTATCCGAAGCTTCATCCGGTGAAATATTATACCTGAGCTGAAGCTCTTTTATAAATGACTCTTTTATATCTGCGATTTCCGGCTTTATTGTCATTATTATCTCCTATCTCCCATATGAAATGGAATTGTTTTATATACTGTCTGTACTGTTAAGCGCAGACAAATAAAAATTTTCACAAAATCATTATACTATAAAAGCTGCCGTTTTTCAATACCCGATTCAGGTTTTTAACATATTGCCCGAACTTTTTTCATCAATAACATATAAATTTAATCATGATTTAAAAATATCCGCGCTTTTATTCCTTCAAATTACTGCTTCGCCCTGTTTTTTGCTCTTTGAGTATTACTTAGGATTCTTTTTCTTATACGGATATTTTCCGGAGTAACCTCCAACAGCTCGTCGTCCGCCAAAAATTCCAGACTGTCCTCAAGACTAAGACGTCTCGGAGGAACAAGTCTGAGAGCGTCGTCCGAACCGCTTGCGCGCGTATTGGTAAGGTGCTTTTTCTTGCAGACATTTACAACCAGATCCTCGGTTTTAGGAGACGCCCCCACTATCATACCCTCGTAAACCGGAGTGCCGGCGTCGATAAAAAGCTGTCCGCGCTCCTGCGCGTTATACAAGCCGTAGGTAACCGCCTCGCCCGTTTCAAAGGAAATAAGCGAGCCGGTGTTTCTTCTGGGAATTTCGCCCTTATAAGGCTGATAGCTGTCAAAAACGCTGGACATTATTCCTTCTCCCTTAGTATCCGTCAGAAATTCGCTTTTATATCCGAAAAGTCCTCTTGCGGGAATAATAAATTCAAGCTTCATTCTTGAACCCTGCGGATGCATTTCAACAAGCTCGGCCTTTCTCGTTCCCATTTTTTCCATTACAGAGCCGACGCAGTCTTCAGGAACGTCTATAACAAGTCTTTCGACAGGCTCCAGCTTCCTGCCGTTTTCGTCCTCCTTGAAAAGCACCCTCGGAGTTGAAACCGAAAGCTCATAGCCCTCGCGGCGCATATTTTCAATAAGGATTGAAAGATGCATCTCTCCTCTTCCGGCGACCTTAAACGAATCGGTGTTTTCGGTCTCTTCAACGCGCAGGGAAACGTCCTTTAGAGTTTCCTTGAAAAGTCTTTCACGGAGCTGACGCGAGGTCACAAATTTTCCCTCTCTGCCTGCAAACGGAGAATCGTTTACGGAAAAAGTCATTTCAACCGTAGGCTCGCTTATTTTTGTAAATTCAACAGGCTCCACGCAATCGGGAGCGCATATTGTGTCGCCGATGGTGATTCCCTCGATACCGCTGATCCAGACGATGTCGCCCGCTTTTGCCGTTTCGGCAGGCACTCTCTGAAGTCCCTCTATCTGAAGCAGAGAAACAAGCCTTGCGTTGGAAATCCTTTTTTCGGAATTCTGATGATTACAGACCGAAACGTTCTGATTGACTCTGACCGATCCTCTCTGTATGCGGCCTATTCCGATTCTTCCCACATACTCATTATAATCTATTGATGAAATGAGCATCTGAAACGGGCCTTCCTCGTCTGCCTCAGGCGGATTAATATAGCTTAAAATAGTGTCGAACAGAGGAGCGAGGTCAGTTCCCGCCTCATACTGGCTCAGCGACGCCGTACCGGCTCTTCCGGAGCAGAAAAGAACAGGACTTTCAAGCTGTTCCTCGTTTGCGTCAAGATCAAGCAGAAGCTCGAGAACCTCGTCGCCGATTTCGTCAAGACGGGCGTCGGGACGGTCAATCTTATTGACTACGATAATAATCTTATGGTTCATTTCTAAAGCCTTAGACAGTACAAACCTGGTCTGAGGCATTGCTCCCTCGGCTGCGTCCACAAGCAGAAGCACCCCGTCCACCATACTGAGCACGCGCTCGACCTCTCCGCCGAAATCCGCGTGTCCGGGCGTATCTATTATATTAATTTTAGTTCCGTTATAGCAAACGGACGTATTTTTTGCGAGAATGGTAATTCCTCTTTCACGTTCTATATCATTGTTGTCCATGACTCTTTCGGCAACCACCTGATTTTCCCTGAACGCGCCGCCCTGCTTGAGCATTTCGTCGACAAGGGTAGTTTTACCGTGATCGACGTGGGCTATAATGGCTATGTTTCTTAAATCTTCTCTGATCATTTTTCATTCCTCCAGAAATGTTTAGGGTATGAAATTTATATTAATATAACCTAAAGTCTAATTATAATTTTTCAGCAGTGCGCTTAACTTGCCTGAAAAAGCGAATATATATCGTTTTCATCATAACCGTTCATAATCGCTTTTACCATATAATTTCCCCTAAATGAATCAACATTAAACTGCACATTTTGTCTAAAGAGCGTTTTTTTTAATGCATAAAAAATGTCCTGCATAAAAATGCAGGACTTGTTATTGGTGGGAGAAGATGGATTCGAACCATCGAAGCTGAAAGCAACAGATTTACAGTCTGCCCCCTTTGGCCACTCGGGAATTCTCCCATAAAAATTCCGCCGGACTCTGCCGACAGAATATGGAGCTGGTGGACGGACTCGAACCCCCGACCTGCTGATTACAAATCAGCTGCTC
>OLSA01000127.1_pt1 | contig 62256 bp, 92 predicted proteins | sample 1672731 | NCBI WGS metagenome assembly OLSA01 (sample SAMEA3136718, study PRJEB25190) | human gut metagenome | biome: human gut; feature: human-associated habitat; material: faeces | place: Austria | collected 2013
ACGCAAAAAACTGTAGAAGCTTTTTATCTCTTCTACAGTTTATATTTGCAACCAAAAAGGGATTTTGAGGAACGTCCCCAAATCCCTGAACTCCTAATTTATTTTTTTAATATCTTCTTTTACTTTATTACCATCTTTTACTAATACTGTACTTGTTGGATATGCTAAATCCACACCCTCTTTTTCTAGAATCTCTAATATATTTTTATTTATATGCTCTTTAGCATTTAAGTAGCTACCATAGTCAACAGAATTAGTAAAAACATATATCATTATAGAAACACCGTCTGGGTCTATTTCATCAAATTTTACATATGTATCGTCATTTATTACATTTGGATGATTTATAAGCATAAAATATATTTTACTTGTAATCCTTTGTATTACATCTACTGGTGTATCTAATGGAAGTTTTAAGTCTAATTTATATTTTCTTTTTTCCATCTTACTCCAGTTTATAACAGCCTCATTTGATAATACTCCATTTGGTATATTTACTAATGAATTATCGAATGTTCTTATGCCTGTACTCCTAAAAGATATATCTTCTACTATGCCCTCGTAATTTGGTGTTTGTACCCAGTCACCTATAACAAATGGTTTGTCTATTAAAATCATAACTCCACCAAATAAGTTTTTAGCTGTATCTTGAGCTGCAAGTGTAATTACAACACTTCCTATTCCTAAACCTGCAAGTATAGTATTTAAGTTAATTCCTAATAAAGCAATAACTACTAGTACAGCAATTATATATATAACACATCTTATAGTTTTGTATATAAAGTTTACTCTATTATCATCAGCCTCTGTCATAAACTTTCTTTGTAATTTTCTCATCGTCTTTGAATCTGTTGTAAAACAGCCCGCTAATGCTTTTGCAAATAAAATTACACAAATAATCTTAAATGTTAATTCAATTATATTCATTGCTTTTCCTTGTATTTGCAAAACTCTTGTAGCTAAAAATACTCCTAAAACTATAAAAAATATTTTTAGTGGTTTATAAAAAGGCATTTTCTTTATTCGTTCTTTATCTGTTTTCTTTCTTTTAAAAATTCTTATTAAAATATAAGATAAACCAGAGCTAAATATATAGAAAAATATTATAATTGCAATGGCTATTAAAATATCAATTACTTGTTTTAAATCAATTGTTTTAAAATAATTAACTAAATCCATTAGTTTATCCATAGGCTATTCTCCCTTGTTTAATTACAATTCTTTTTTCGCATGTTCAAATCTTTCTTTTATTCTATCTTTTCCCATTATTTCCATTATTTCATACATATCTGGTGTATTTGATCTTCCAGTTAAAGCTATTCTTAGCACTGTACTTACATCTCCAACATGTGCCTCATATTTATCTGGATTTGCTTTAAATTCTTTTACTTCGCTTGCATATCCTAATTTTCCTGCTAATTCTTTTATTTTGTTAAACCATTCTTGTTTATCATCATTTTCATCAAAATAATTATTTATATATTCATCTAATATTGTTTTTATTTTATCACTATCTGAAATTTTTTGGTATTCATAATTTACATTTTGTGCATAAAATTTTTCATCATACATATATGAAATTTCATTTTTTACATCTGACCATTTAGCAATATCTTTACGAGGTTTCTTATTTCCTCTTTCTATACCAAATATTTTTAAAGCATATTCTTTATCTGCTTTTAGCATTTCTGCTAATTCTTCATCATATTTTTCTGCCCATTTTAATGATTCACTATATACTTTTTCTGCATCAAATCTAGAAATAACTGATTTTGAAACATCAAGTAATTTAACCATATCAAATAGAGCTCCACTTACACTCATTTTATTTAATTGTAATTCGAAATGTTCCATATCTTCTGCCTGATTTTGTCTTCTCCAATTTTCGAAATTTGAATTTGCAATATTTAATAAATATTCTTTTACAGCTTCTGCTGGTATTCCTTGTTCTGCATAATAGCTTACTGCTGCTTCTGGGTCTTTTCTTTTACTTAGTTTTCTCTTATTTCCATTATCATTTTTCATAATTGGTGAAATGTGAACATATTTTGGTGCTTTAAATCCAATTTCTTGGAATAATTGTAAATGTAATGGAACAGATGAAAGCCATTCATCACTTCTTATTACATGTGTTGTTCCCATTAAGTGGTCATCTACAATATGTGCAAAATGATATGTAGGAAGACCATCAGCTTTAATAATTACTATATCTTGGTCATTTTCTGGGAAAGTAACATTTCCTTTTATTACATCATGATGTTTTATCTTTCTATCTTCTCTTCCTGGTGATTTAAATCTAATAATATATTTTTCTCCTGCTTTTATTTTTTCTGCCATTTCTTCTACTGTCAAATTCCTACATTTAGCCCAAACTCCATAATATCCAGGTCTTACTTTTGCGGCTTCTTGTTTTTTTCTTATTTCGTCAACTTCTTCAGCAGAACAGAAACATGGGTATGCTTTTCCCATTTCTATCATGTATTTAGCATATGATCTATAAATATCTCCTCTTAAAGATTGCTTATATGGACCATAATTACCTTTTTCTTCTGTTTCATTTATCATTCCTTCGTCTTCTTCAATTCCAAAATCTTTTAAAGAATTAACGATGTCTGTAATACCATTTTCTATCTCTCTTTTTTGATCTGTATCTTCTATTCTTAAGAAAAATACTCCTTCTGTTTGTGTTGCAACTTTTCTTGCAACCAAAGCTTGGTATAATCCCCCAATATGTACAAATCCTGTTGGACTTGGTGCAAATCTTGTTACTATCGCTCCTTCTTTTAGGTTTCTTTTTGGATATTTTTCTTCATAATATTCTATTGGTTTAACATCTGGAAATATTAAATTTGCTAAATCTTTATAGTCCATTAATTATCTCTCCTTTATTGGGTAGGAACGTTCCTTCGGGATTTGGGGACGTTCCTATAATCCCTTTCTATTTTTAATATTTAAATTATCTTTGAACTTTTAGCTCCGTCCCTAAAGTTCACACTTCCATAATAATTGGTATTATCATTTGCCATTTTTTAAGGCAAAACGTGTAACCCTCTATACTCAAGATTTTCATTGATAAATCAATACTTTTATACTTTTTTATAAACCTATTGAAACCTGCTCAAACTTATTCCGTTATCAACAAATTATCAACAAATCCTTATTATTATACTACAAAAAGAATAATATATCAATAACATATTTTCCTTTTTTGGCTATTTATATAAATTGCTTTGCCAATTATACCCATCTTTCACACCTATGGAGTATATTTTATATGTATATCGTTTTAAAATCTTGCTTAATATTTTATCAAAGACATTTAATTCAATGTTATTTAGTTTTTTTCTCATAAATATCCCTCCTACGAATGATATTTAGAGATATCTCTTTTTATATTCTACCATATTATGTAAAATATGATAACTATGCTAGGCATTAGGTATGTCAAGGTCTTTTACTAGGCTATCAATGTATTCCTCTTCTTTATTTTTCGACATTATCCTACAATTTTCGACATATTTTTCTCTTTCATCTATATATAATCTTAATCCATTATAATCTTTTCTTTCCATAAACCACTTTATTTTTCTAATCATTTCTTTACATATTTTTAACTCACTATCCATAATATCACCAAAAAAATTATATCAAAATTACCTTAATCGTGCAATAGTTATAGTTGCTGTATCTCAAAGACAATGGAGTTAAATTCTGCATATGTTCATAGTAAAATAGATATTGGAAAGGATGGTGAAAAAATGATACATATAAGGGTAAAAGAAATACTAAAAGAGAAAAAACGTAGTAAATATTGGTTTATTAAAAATATGGAACGGAGGATATCAAGCCCTTAGTCATTTAATGAACAATGAAACGAGTGGAATCCACTTTGATACTTTAGAAAAAATGTGTGAGATACTAGATTGTGAACCTGGAGATATTATAGTCAGAAAAAAGCCTGTTAGAAAGAAGGTAAAAAAAGATGAGCAAATTACTGAAGCAATATGAAGAATTAAAAAAGAATGATGCATCTTCTATTTATCTGTTTAGAGTTGGGATTTTCTATAACATTTTAAATGAAGATGCAAAACTTATTAATGAAAAACTGGGTTTGAAAATAACTGATCTGGGACCAAGTATTTTCAAATGTGGTTTTCCTGTTTCCCAGTTAGACAAATATATAATACTACTAAATAAGATGAAAATAAAGTATAAAGTTATAAATAATTTGCCCAATGATTCAAATATAAATGACTATTTAAAAAATGTAGAAATAAAAAAAATACTAAATAAAATTGCTGATATGGACTTAAATAATACTACATTTCAGCAAGCATTTAATACTTTATTAGATATTCAAAATAAATTAAAAAATATGAAATAGAGGAGATAAAAATCTCCTCTATAAAAAAACTATTTCAATTTTTGATTCACGATTTTTTGAATAGCATTATAATCATATCCTGCTGCAGTTAATTTATTTTTCCTATCTGTTCCATTTCCCCATAACCCTTTGATTACTTCGTTTGCAATAGTTTCGTTTGATTTTTTATTTGAACTGGTGGTTGATTTTCCAGATAATTTATTATTAACTGCAGATTGAATTTCACTATAATTATATCCTGCATTTTGTAATCTCGTTTTTCTATCTTCTCCGTTGCCCCATTTTCCAGCAATCACCTCATTTACAATAGTATCAATAGATTTTTTATTTGAGGTTGTACTATTTGAAGATTTACCAGTTAATTTTTGATTTACAATAGATTGAATCGCATTATAGTCATACCCTGCATTTTGTAAGGCTATTTTTCTAGTATCACCATTTCCCCATTTTCCGGCAATTACTTCATTTGCTATTTCCTCATTTGACTTTTTACTTGAAGTTGTGTTGTTATTTGATGTATTGCCATCTAATCTTGAATTTACAATACTAGCTAATTCATTTAATTTTCCTTTTAAATATGGTCCAGGGCAATTTGTATTAGAAAACATATCATGTGTAGTTAATGAGCCACTTGGAGTTCCATCATAAGATAATCTAAATCCATGTCTTCTACAAACATCTTCAGCCAAATTAATTAATGAATTCCAAGCAGCATCAGATATTTTCCATTGTCCTCCAACTTCGCAGTTAGAAACTTCAACAGTTATAGCTTGTCTATCATTAGATCTTGAACTTGATGTGTATGCTCTATCATCTTCATAAACATTGCATACTATATCTCCATCATTTCCTATACAATAGTTAGCACTTGCTTGTCTTCCTGGCTTTTGAAATATATTTACTGCACATTGTTTAGCAGTAAGAACTCCAGCCATATGGTGTGGAGTAAATTTACAGATTTTTTGTCCTGCTCTTCCATGTTCATAATTACCTTCAGCAGCAATATATGTGCCACTTGCTAATTTTGATACAGTTCCCATTATTCTTCCCCCTCCTCTTTACCATTTGATAATTCTTGCTCCATCTCTGGAGTTAAAATAATTTCTTCTTTTTCATCCATAACGATGACCTCCTTATAAAAAAATTAATACTGGAAGATTTTTTATTTTTCTTCCAGTATTTTATAAACACAAGAATTATTTTCTTGTATTAAACTATTTGTTTTTTGCATCATAAGCCACAACAGCTGTTCCTACTCCACCAACGGCAGTAATAACTGCTGTTATTACACCATTGACATCAAGGTTCTCAATGTGTATTAAGCAGCCAATTATAGATGCTATTGCTATTATTATGATGTTTTGAATGGTAATTGGTAAATCATAATTCCATCCAAAATGTTTTGATACTAAACCAGCAACATAAGTAAAAATTGCTGTTATAGCCCATACTAAAAATTCTACTGTCATAACATTTCCCTCCTTTCTACTTTTTACTAACCATTTTTTCTAGGTTTTCTTCAATAAAAAACTTTAATTTTAAAATTTCGTTCATTTCATCATTTGAGAAATTTACGCAATTTATTTTTGAAAATTGTAATGCTAGAAATCCTATTGGATCTCCATTTTTGTTATTTAAAATAATATCAAAAAAAGAACCTATTTCTTGTCCTTTCTTTAGCCCATATGTTGCTGGCATAGTTTCTTTTATTTCTTCTAAATTACTTATTATCATTCTTTTATCATTTAGTAGAGTTCTTATGAAACTAGGAATGCAACTTAATGGAACAGCTTGAAGTTCTTTTTGATGACTTTTTACACCTGCTCTTACAACTTCAAAAGTACATGAAGTTTTTAAAGCACTTCTTCCATTTGCATAATGCCCGACCGATTATGAAAATCATAAATCTGAACACGATCTGCCTTAACAAATTCTTTTAAAGATTCCATTTTATTTGTAATTTCCATATCTATTGAACATTGTTTTTGGATTTTTCGTGGAAGAGTGTTTTCAATTTCTTTTTTTGCTTTTATTATTGTAGCAATAAGTGTTCCTACCGCTGCTATTAATGCAGTTATACTTATTACTGTAGTAGTGAGACTTTCCATTTTTTCTCCTTTCTTGCACAAAAAAACAGGTATTTAAACCTGTTTTTTCATTTCATCTTTTGCAAAGTTTAGCCAAGTTTCATAATTATTTTCTAAATCTTCTTCTAGGGTATCCCTGTATCTAACTGTTACTCTATATATATCATAAATATATACTGTTGTTTCTTCTTCTCCATTTGACCTTATTTCTTCTTTTATATTATCATAAAAGACTATATCACATTTACCATCATCACTAATATTTTGAATTTCAAATTTTTTCTCTGGCTTTATATTGTTTTCCTCTCTCATTTTTTATAACCTCCTTACATTTATTTATACTTATATATGGATTTATATATTTTTTTGTATAATTATATGAATTAGAGTGCTTTAACCATCCATTGTAACTTAAAACTGCTCCTGCATCTGTAACATTTATTTTTCCTTTTTTATAGATTTTTTTTATTCTTCTTCTTATTCTTAAACAATTACTTCTTCTTAAAGTGGTATGTCCTCGATAAAAACGATATCCTAAAAAATCCAAAGGTCTACTATCAGTTTTAAATAATTGCCAATTTTCTTTTAATTTTAAATCCTCTTTTTCTAAAAAAACTTCTATTTTTTCTTTTATTTTATGTAGTTCTTTTTTATTTCTGTGAAACAAAACCATATCATCCATATACCTAATATAATATTTTATATGTAAATCTTCTTTTATATAATGATCTAAATCTTGCAAATAAAAATTTGCAAACCATTGGCTCGTATAATTCCCAATAGGTAATCCATTTTTTGAACTATCTATTATTGAATCTATCAAATCTAATGTATCTCTACACTTTATTATTTTGATAAATTTGTGTTTTAATATTTCTTTGTTTATTGATGGATAAAATTTTTTTACATCTAATTTTAAGCAATATTTAGTATTTTTTCTATCTCTAACAAGTATTTTTTTTATATATTTTGTTCCGTGCAATATTCCTCTATTTTTAACTGAACCACAGCAATAATAATACATTCCCCTCAATAAAATAGGCTCTAATTGTAACATTAGAGCCCAATGAATAACTTGATCTGGATAAAATTGAGGTTTATATATTGTTCTTTCTTTTTTTCTAACACCGTCATGTATTTTAACCTCTCTGTAGGGATTGGGTTTATATTCTTTATTTTTTAAAAGTTTATATAATAAATCAGTATAATATATTTGATTATTTAATATTTTTTTGACATTTTCTCTGTTCTTTTTTCTCAAAGAAGCCTTATTCATCGCCTTGTGTATATTGCTTTTTTCATATATTTTTGAATATAAATTTCCTACCCTTTTCATAACCTGGTCCTTTTCTTATTTTTGTCTATCAGTTTTTCACTTAAAAGAAGCTACTAAACTAATCCAGTTGCGACTTTATTTTTAGCAAGCGCTATGGAAAATGATGTGTACTGTTATAATAAAAATAAGAAGACGAGCACCACAATTCAAGTTCGAATTAGTCGAAGAATTGTTGCAATTCCAGTACCAAAGACCAGCATTCGCACCGTTGTTGAAGTTGCCACCCACATGAGCAACACACTCAAAACAACATGGGCACTCATCACACACCAAATCCCCTAGCATTATTATACTTATTATTAGAAAAAAAATTAACTATCCTTTGTTTTAGTTATTTTTTATGGGAGGCTGGCCGCCCCCATACCCCCGCTATTACTGGTGTTTAAGAAGACGAGCACCACAAACCAAGATCGAATAAGTCGAAGAAACGTCGCAATACCAGTACCAAAGACCAGCACTCGCACCGCTGATGAAGTTGCCACCCACAAGAGCAACACGATTTCCTTCTGATGAGTAATAGAAATCGCACATTCCAGATGAAGAACCTGCTCCTCCTCCTATTTCTATTGGTAAAGCAATATCAGGATTTTTTTCATCAAATCCTAATTTCTTTATATACATATCTCTTTCTTGACAGTTCATATATCCTAATTTAATATAAGACCCATCAAACTTGTCTGATGTATATTCTTCTGGATTTCTACAAATATAAGCTTGATACTCTTGAATATTTAAACCATCTATCCAATTAAATACGTTACCAAATATATTTTCTATTCCCCTATAAATTACTGCATGTTGACTATCATTTGCTAAACAACCAGATTTCATCCCTAAAGAATCACATCCGCCTTCTTTTTGTGCACATGCATGAATAATATTACCAATTGCAATATTTACTGGCTCTCCATCAAATGTTATAGCAGTTCCCTCTGTTGTATCTTTGCTATATTCTGCTATTTCTGTAATTGTTCTATCTTTACATATACTAACACCGTCTACAGTTGTTCCAATTGCAATTTGTTGGCCTACTTTAAAATAATCATTTGTTGCTATTACAATTGTATTAGTTGTTTCTCCTGCTATAATTGCTTTGTCACTAGCTGTATATCTCATTGACACAATTCCATTCCCTAATTGAGATTGTGAATTGTAATTTGCATATTCCACTAAATATAATAACTGTAACATGAAATATCTATAATCAATCATGCAAAATTCATCACTTAATAATTTTGCTGCATCTCTGTGTTGAGTAATGTTTTTATTTGTTGAAGGACTATAACCACTATAACTATGTAATTTACCATCTTCATCTATACAAGCATCATATCTTCCAACAGAAAATTCTTCTGATTTATTAAATCCTGCAATTGCATAATCAGAAATATAGATATACTCATATCCATCTATTATTTCTCTTTTCCAATAAAATTCTGGTATTCTTGTTAGCACTTCTCCATTTGATCCATCAAACTTAAAAGTAGGATCTCCATAGTAAGCATTAATCTTTTTCTCCTCTACATTATAATTATAACTTATTATTTCTGACCATGGATATCTATTATCAAAGTCATTTTGTACTTCTTCTCCGTTTTTTGTTGCTTTCGCTACCAATCCTACAGAATCTTCTATTCTTTCCCAAGCTGATGAAGTATTATCATTTACTTTTCTCTTTATTCCATATAAATTACCTTTTTTGGTTATTGCTTTCTTTATTGCTTCTTCCATTTCTTTTTCTGTAACATAAATCTGATTTTCATCTAAGGTTATATTTACATTTTGAGCATTATCCACAATTACATTTATTGATATATGCTTTTCTATTTTCTCGGCAATTGAATTATTTATATATTCTGCTGTAGTTCCTGCATTAGTATATGCATATAAAACTTTTGCTTTTGTATCTGGATCTATTGCAAATAATCCAATTTCTCTAAAATAGAATCCATTATTTGCATCAGTATTCTTAAAGATAAAAGAAACTTTTGCTTGTGTGTTTTCTGTTATTTCTACTTTTTGAATAGGACACTCTAATACTTTTGTTGTTAATGCTGTTTTATCTACAGCATTTCCACTTAAATTCCCACTACCTACTTCAGCATGGTCAAATTCTATCTTTTTACCTTGTAAAGTCTTTGCTGCAAGTAAGGCACCTTGTTTGGTTATATATACTTTTTCAAATCCCATTATTTTTGAACCTCCTCAATTTTAATATAATCCTGATTTACTATATTTAAACCTAGATTATTCATTTCATTTAATATAATATCTTCTTGCTTATTATCTATTGATACATCTACATCAATGTATTCTTGTCTTGAAACTTTTGCACCTGTTTCTGTATTTAAATTTATAGTTTCCTTTTTAATTTCTGCATCTGTATTTGGATACATCTCTAAATATTCTTCATCGCTTACAACTCCACCAGTATTATTATTTTGTTTTAATACTAAATTATTTATTATTTTAAATGCTTCTGTATTTAATATAATATAATCGCATCTAGATATTGCTCCACCTATATATTCATTTAATGTAGTTTCTAATTCATAGTCTAATTGTATATTTGCAGGAATTTGTTTTATTAAATTAGATTTCAACATTTCTGCCGCTTCAGTATATGCTAGGTTTATTGTTATATATAGTTCATAATCTTTTGCAACTAATTTATAGTTTTCTTTTCCTATTGATTCATCCAATGTGTTTATTAACCATTTTAAAGTATATGGTACTTTATTATTTATCTTAAATAAAATATTCATCCTTCTTGCTTCTATTGTTTCTGCTTTATTTTTTATTCCATATATTTTTTCATATCTATCAAGTCCATAGGATGTAGCTTCTTTTACAATTACTTCTTTTAACATTTTATCTATTAAGTATCTAATATTTTGTGTTTCAATATCTTCAGCATCAAATATTTTAATAAATTCAAGTACATTTTTTAAATAAGGTGGCATATATTCAATTAATTTCATGAAAGCGTCACCTCTTTCAGTTTTGGTATTTCAAATTTTTTCAATTCTATATTTGAAGTTTTATTATTTATTGTAGTATTTGAAACATCAATAACACCATCTGCATTTAAAATTATTGTATCTATTTGTGATTTTCTAATAATTATGGTATCTAAATCTTCCCATTCTTGTTTTAATTTCAAGAAGTAATCATTTAAAAGTTCAATAACTTGAGTTTTTACATTCTCTAGAGTTGTTGTATCCGATATTGTTACATTAGAAATAATAGAAATTTCAACTTCTGATACGGTATCAACAGTTACAACATGTCCTATTGGAGCAATACCTAATCCATCTTCAGATAAATCAGGACACATTTCACTTTGTACTTTTTCAATTAATACATTAGATGCTTTATCATAATTACTATCTAATATTGTTAATTTTACTGTTCCTGGTCCATTCCAAATAGGTGTCACTTTTACTGCTCCTACCCCTGCAATTTCCTTAGTTTTGTTTTGATAATCAACGACATTTCCTCCAAATCCTTGTTCACTAGTAGTTTCATAATATCTTGCCCTTAATGATTCATCATCTTCTTGATCTTCTCCAGGAATTAAAATATCTGTTAATTCCGCTTTTGCTAAATTCTCTATATAATTAACAGGAATAAGTGTTCCTACACAATTATTTCCTATTGTACCCTGTGTCTCACATTCCATTTTATATGTTCCTGTTTCTATTCTTTCTACAGCTTTATATACTAAATCTTCTATTGTGAATCTCTCTCCAATATTAATATCCATTAGGTTATTATCAGCATCATAAAATAATCCTTTCTTTATTGCATATGTAGCTTCATTTCTTGTAATTCCAACTTGATTTGCTAATCTATCTAGATATTCCTCTACTGCTGTATCTGCAAATACTAAATCTATATTATTTTTTAATAGAATGTACATTTGTGCTAGTTCAGCAGCTGCAGGTGCTAAAGCATTATATATTATACTTCCTTCTCTTTTATCAATTTGCATAGGAACTCTGTCCAACATTCTTTGTAAAATTGTATCAAAATCAAAATATTCATCTAAATTTTCAATTTCATCTATATTATCTATTTCCATCTAAAAACTCACCACCTTTTCTGCTTGAATTTCTCCTACAGTTGTTATTACGGTAAATTTTACTATTATTGAATTTTTTTCTACATTAAATTCAAAATTATTTACTTCAGATATTCTATCGTCTTGTAGTAGTGCCTCTTGAATTACTCTTTCCAATTCTGGTATAACAAATGTAGTATTTTCTCCAATAAGATGTTTTAATTCAATACCATAATTCCAACTATATATAAGGTGTTCAAATCTTTCTGTGTTTAAGATGCAATATATTGTTTGTTTCATTGCCTCAATGCCATCGCAAAAGTTTGAAATCGTATTTTTTTCTATATTTAAATAATAAGTTTTACTTGTTTGTTCTGTTACCTCTTCTATATTATTTAACAATATATCACTTGTTTTAGGTGTCATATTTTTACCACCTTTCTTTTAAAATTTATCTAATACAACGAAGTTATTTCCTCCTTGTTGCTGAATTAAAATAACATTGTCATTTAATTTTAACCCATTATAAATGGTCATTGTTTTTTTACCAGTTATTGAGTGAGAATGTGCTAAATCTATATTTTTTTGTTCTACTTCAATATTTTTACTAACTTCGTTTTTTATATTAACTGCAATATTGTCTGGATTTGGATTTACTTCTGCATTAGATGATACAGAAATATCACCATTTAAAGTATGACTGTGATTAGCATTTAATGATTTACTTTCTGTTTTCCACTCCACACTAACATCTACAGTATAGTCTTTTACATTTTTAGTAAGGACTAAAAACTCTTTTGTTAATTTTAATTTTTGTTCTACTGTTATTTCAAGTGGATTTATACTTGTTACAGTACCAAATAAAACAGAAGTAGGAGCATTTGCATCATTTGCTCCTACTGCCATTTTTTTTATTACTTCTCCTAAGCTTCCCATTTCACTTTACCTCCTACCCAGATATAAAGTTTTGACCTCTTAATGTTAAATCCATAAAATGTTCTCCATCCTTAAATGTATGTTTTGCTTTTTCAACTAACATAAAATTCTTTAATTTAATATCACCCAAATCTAAATTAACTATTATTAGAGATCCTCCTCTAACTCTAATATCTCCAAGTGCATTTTTTATTTCTAAACTTCTAGTTTTTTGATTATACAAATCTAATAATGCTCTTGCTTTAACTGCTCCGTTAGTTTTTTCGTCAATTGTATCAAAATACTGTAATACTCCCCATTTTTCTATATTACTTGAATCTTTTGCTATATAAATTTCTCTTTTTCCTGTATCTGAATTATCATATGTTAATTTTATTTGGTTATATGTGTCTGAATCAATAGAACTTTCATAATCATAGTTTTCGCCTGTTTCTTCGTCTATAACTAATCCTACTTTCATTCTTTCTAGATTTTTTAAACATATCTTTCCAAAATCATCATATAATACATACATTTCTTTTCTATTTCTTATTGTTTCATCTAATGCGTTTAATATAATATCAAATAGTGATTGATTACTTTCAGCTTTTTTTGCAATTACATATCCAGTATTTTCTAATACCCCTGTATTTAATTGATATTCATTTGCTATCATTTGTACCAATTCATCTGCTCTTTTATTAGTATATGTTTTAGTATCTTTATTTTTTAAATATCGTAATTGGTCATATGCTGTAGTTGTTATTATTTTTTCTTTGTCCCTTTTTTTCTTAAAAACAAAACCATAAAATAAATTTGTATTATTAACTTTAAAAGCTACAGGATTTCCTTCTTCAAAACTTATAATATTATCTTTTAATACTTTAAATTCTAATTTACCTGCAGCACCTTTTCTTTCGGTAGTCCAAGTAACTCCATCTTGAACTACCGGTTCAAATACTGTATTTCCATTTTGAATTAATAATTGTTGACTCATTTTTTCCTCCTATGCAGGTATCCATAGCACTTGTCCTGGATAAATTAAATTAGGATTTTTAATTTTGTCTCTATTAGCATTATAAATAGTTGTATATTTACTTCCATTCCCATAATATTTTTTTGCTATATTCCACAAACAATCTCCACGTTTTACTGTATAGTTTTGCCCACTTGGCTTGGATGCTGCAGTATTATTTGTAGTTACTGTTCTAGTTACTACTGGTGGCTTGTATTGTTTAATTGTTACTTGTACGGTTTTTGTAGAATATTCTCTATACTGTTTTAATTTTATTTTTACTTTTGTGTCAAATCCTTCATCTGTAGAATCTGTTATTGTATAGTCTTCTATTGACACTTTTATATTAGTATCAAAAATACTATTACCATTTGGAAATTTTCTAATAACAATAAATTGGAATGCTGATTTATTTACCTTTAAATTTTCTAAAATTCCTAAATAATATTTAGCATTTTGAAAATCATTCTTGTACATTGCGAATGGATATTTAACATTTGGAAGTAAAACTTCAAATTCTATGCTTGTTAGTCCTGGATTTTTTAAAACATTTATTTCTGAGTAGTTCATCAAATCATATGTTTTATTTTGATTGCTAATTTTTAATTCTAATTTTTTAGGAGGAATAGGAAGAAGCACATTTCCTAAATAAAAATAATATGCCATAGATTAGTTCCTCCTTATTCATGTATTCCATCAGATACATATTCTAATTCTTCTTCTAATTTAGCAGTTAATTTATTTGTTACTTGATCTACAATTCCATCAATGTCTTGTTCTCCATTTATATTATTGTTATTAGTTAAGTTAATGGTTAACGGTACTGTAGTAAATCTATTTATTGTATCCCTTTCTGCTAAATCTATCAGATATTTCAAATCTTCATCTGTTATATCTGCAGTATTGTTTGCAATATCTTTGGTATTACCTGCAATATCTCCAAGAGTTCCTGCATTATCTCCTCCAAAACTTGATGGATCTAGAGAAAAATTATTTAATGCATTCTTTATAGCATCTCCTGCACCTTTGGCCCAGTCATTTCTACTATCAACTCTGTCCTGTCTAGTAGTATTTAATTCAATTGCTTTATTTTGAATATTAGTAGCAGATGCACTAAGATCAGAACTCATTTTTCCTTTTATAGTATTGATTTGATCCATTGTTCCATCCATCTGACTAGCCATTTCCTGCAATTTAGAGTTTCTATCAATAATATTATTTGCCATTTTTCCTGCAAAATCATCTGCAAAATGTGCTGCTTCAACTGTATCTATTTCGACACCTGGTATCTTATTTAACACAGTTATAATTGCATTAACTATTGATACTATACCGTTATACAATCCTTGAAATATAGATAATACTCCAAGACATACCGCCTCAACTCCTGTTTGAAATCCAAACCATGCAGTCATTAATCCTAGCACTACAGTTTGAATTCCAAGCCATAAAAATAAAGCAGCTAGTTGCAATCCATACCAAACAGCTTGAATTCCTAAACCTGCTACCATTATTCCTAATCTTAATGCATCCCAAAGATAAAGAATAGCATATGCTACTTTATCATTTGTAAACCATAAATATGTCAAAACTGCAATTAAAGCAATTATAAGAATTACAATCCACGTTATAGGACAAGCTAGCAATGCAGAATTCAACCCCCATTGTGCTGCTGTTGCAGAAAGAGTTGCTCCAGCTTGCATCATACTTGCTGCTGCTTGAATTCCTTGTACTAATGACATAATAGATAATATTCCACTAGTTATTCCAGAAATTATATTAAATGCTACATATGCTGCCACAATTCCTAAAATAATTGGTGCAACTGGTTCTAATATACTAACTAGCCATGATATTCCTTCAACTAATGTCAATATTCCTTGTGCTGCTAAACTAGCACCATCTATAAACATATTAAACATTTCTTGGACTTGTTGATTATTTGCTAATTCGTTTATTTTTACTAATACTGGATCTAAAGCTTTGACTGCCACATTTTTCATTCTAGTCCATATTTGTCCCCACGTCATTGGCATTTTACTATATCTAGCATTTATTTGGTCTGCAGATGCAAACATAGCATTCTTTATGATATCTGCAGTAATCAACCCTTCTGATGATAATTCTTTTAGTTCTCCTTTTGATTTTCCTGTATATTCTGCGATTGCTTCTGCTAATAACGGAGCATTTTCCATTATACTTCTAAATTCATCACCTTGTAATTTACCTGCTGCCATTGCTTGTGTTAATTGATACATTGCTGATGTTTGTTCCTGTATACTTGCTCCAGAAATAGCAAAGTTTTTATTCATTAATTCTGTAAATGCAATTATCTCATCATTATTCTTAAAATTTTCTCCTGCTAATATTCCTAATTTTGATATAACACTTGATGTAGCAAGAAAATCTGATCTTGTTCTGTTAGACATAGCAAAGATTTTATTTTCAAGTTCTGCAACACTACCATTATCATCAACGATTAATTCTAATCTAGATCTATTACTCGTTGTTGTATCTGATAAATTAACTAAACTCTTTATTGCGGTTACACCACCAAGTGTAAGCACTATACTTTTCACAGTACTTAAAAGTTTATTACTACTTGCATTTGCTGTATTTATACTATTATTAAATTTTTCTTGATTATCATTTCCATTTTTTATACTTTTTGCAACATTATCATAATTACCTTTTAGACTTTGAACTAAACTTCTTTGTTCTCTTACACTTGCTATAATATCTTGTGCCCTTGCCGTTTGTGTTCCTTCAGCAGCAATTATTTTTCTTGCTTCCGCTTCTACTTGTTTTAAAACTTGTAATTCTGCTTGATATGTTAATTCCGTTTGTAAAGCTGCCGAGTTTAACTTCTCAGCATTATTTATAGATTTTGTAGGTGCAACTGACATTTCATTATTTAGATTTTTAAAACCTCTTGTTGTTCTATTTAGATTTGAATTTATCTTTGCGAATACAGAGGAAGCCATATCTTGAACCACTATTGAACTTCTTATAGTAGCCATATTCTCCTCCTTTTAGAAAAAATAAGATATAATTACTTTTTCTTTATTTTTGCTGCCTCTTTCTTTTCATCATCTACTCGTAATTGTATTGATGCTATGACAAAGGCCTTCTCTTTGAAATCTAAATTTAGAAATTCATGCGGAAATTTATGAAGTTTTTGAAGGCAATAATGTGCAAATACAGCATCACTATCACCTTCTTGAATTAGTTTTTTGCTTCTTCAACCGCATCATCTAAGCTATATCCATTTATTCTTTGAATTTCAGCCATAAGGTCATCATATTCTCCTGGATTTAATAAATGTTTTTTTAGTAATTTAATTGAATCCATTTCCCCATAGAAGTTCTGTAAATCAACATTATGAAGGTCTGGATATACCACACATTTATCAGCTAATAATTCTAAATATTTAACAGTATCAAATTCTTGTTTCATTCTTTTTCCTGCTTGTACTTGTTTATAGCATTGTTTTCTTATTGCATCATTTTCATCTGCAGTAATAGTTTTTAATTTCCATTTTTCAACATTTCCATCTTTATCTTTAAATCTATTAGAAGCTACATATTCAACTTCCTTTACTTCATCTTTCAACATAAAACTTTCTAAACTCATATCTTATCTTTCCTTTCTCTCTATTTATTTTTGTTATAATTATTGCATACCTGCTAATTGTGTAAATTTAGTTGGATTTGCAAAATCCTCAAATGTAAAGTCTATTTCTTGTTCTAAGAAATCTCCATCTACATCAAAAGATGCTAAAACTCCCCCATCTACATTACATCCCATAAATACCATTGTGCAAATTCCAGCTGCAGATGTTGGATCTTCATTTGTTACTTGAATATCAAAATAAATATCCTCTCCCGTGTTTTTGTATCTTTCCATTAACTCATCAAATATAGATGTGTTTTTGTATATAGTGATTTTACCTGTTCCTTTCCAGCCAGTTGACTTATTACCAGAACCTGTTTTTCCTAATATGTTAAGTTCCTTTTTAGTTTTTTCAAATTTAGCCTCAAAATCTTTACCTTGCATTAGTAAATATCTTCTGTTTTCAATAGTTACAAAACATTCAGCTAATTTTGCACTGATGGCATCTTTTGCATTCATTGTAATATTTCCCATCTTTTTTCCTCCTTATAAAAAAATTAAGAGAACATTTTTAATTGTTCTCTTTTACTCTACTACTACTGTCATATATAATTTTTCCATTGCATTAATTACTTGCACATTGGTATTAATTGTTACTGATTTCTTGTCATTTCCTATTTCGACACTTATATCAGCATCTTCAAAATTTTCAATGGCTTGAAGTGTTTGATAATCTTTAAATAATGCAATTATATCACTCCAAAGTGAGGTTCTTCCTGCTTCATTATTTGCTATTTTTCCAAGATATTTAGAATTGAATACACTAGCAACATCTGAAGCAATTTGATCTAATACTCTTATTGTTTGATTAGATTTAAATTCTTCTCCTTTTTCAATTGTTGTGTCAACTAAACTATTAATATCCACTAATACTCTAATTTCATCTCCAACTTTATGAAGTACAAATTCTCCGTTATCAATAGACGCTTCTAATTGTGCTTGTGTATAATCTGCATTAATTGTATATTCTCCATCATATGTCTTATTAGTATTTGATTTATTTATCTCACATCCGGCAATTACTCCTGTTACCCAATAAACAAGTGCTGATTCATCTTCAACTGCTGTATTTTTAATATTTACAACACCTTCATAATTTGCAGCATTGTTAAATACTACTACTTGGAATTTTATACCTTGCTCATCTCTTAATCTTTTTGCATATTGAACATATAAATTAGATGTAGGTTCATCTTTAACAGTACATCCAATTGCATTTACTTGGTATGATTCCAACTTATCTAAGAAGTTTTGGTGTGCTTCTCCACTAACATCTCCATTTGTTCCACCTTCTAAAGATTTACCTGCAGTAACCTCAAGAGTTTCCATAGAAAATGTTACATAATCGTTATCTAGTAATTCACTAACCTCTTTTACTGTTTGTTTATCTACTTCTTTTGTTCCTAAATATGTAATAACATCATATTTAGCATCATCATCTATATTTTTTGCAACTACTATTCTTATATCATTTCCTCTTGTACCACTATTTTTAGCTGTTGCAATGTCTGTTGTTGCTTTATTTCCAGTATTTAATCTATAAAAATATGCTTTTTTAACATTTTTGAATAGATCTCTTAATCCTTTTAACTTTTCGTGTGAATAATCATATCCAAATATTTTCAAAGAATCTTTTGCAAAATTTTGAGATGTGACTTCGATTATCTCTCCATCTTTTCCCCAATCCATTTCTATTGCCATTGCAGCAATTCCTCTTTCTCCAATTGAAGATGAAGCATTTTGTGCAGATGCAAAATTTATATATGAACCAGGTAATTTTTTATTTTGACTTATAAAAGTTCCTCCACCTAATGCCATATTAGTTCACCTTTCCTTTCTTATAATTTTCAATTATTTCATTTATTTCTTTTTTACTATAACTTTTATCTTCTAATATAGCATTTAATAAATCTCTATTATTAATAAAAGTTTTAGAGTTGACAATTTGTTCTTTTGTGTATTTTTCTTCAGTTACTTTTTTTACTTCCTTTTTGGTTTCTTTTTTAGATGTTTTCATCTTTTTTTACCTCCCCAGTCAAATCATAATTATCCATTTTTATTGTTGCTACATTTTCTTTTTTTATAAATATTTCATAGTCTATAAAAAAGTGTAGAACACCATCCTCTATTTTTGGATGCAGTTTTTTTGCTCTTAATAGTGTTTTATCTGTAAGTTCAATATATTCTAAATCGTATAGATTATCTATCATATTATTTAGAATTTCAGTATTTCCATCTTCCGTATAACCTATAATTACAAAATTTGCTTTATCCTTGTAAAACCTATCTTGTAATCCTATCTCTCTATTTTCCTCACCATTTAAATACTTTATAAAAAAACAAGGTTTATCAACACCTTGCTGTTGTGCATCCGTATATATAGGATATTTCTTTTCATATATATTATTAATTTTTGTAGCAATACCAATTACTATTTCGTTTATAACACTATCAACCATTATTAAAACACTCCTCAATATATTTTTTCATTTTTCTTTCAAGTAATGCCGGAATTTGAGATTCTAGTTCTTTTTCAGATATAGTCAACATATATTTTCCTTCAACCCAAGATGCTTTTAATCTCTTTCCAATTGCAGGAACATATCTTCCAGGTTCTTGTCTATGTCCATATTCGACATAAGAAGCATATTTAACAGGATTTTCAACTATTATAATATAATTGTTTCCCATCCTAGCAATTCTTAATGATTTCGCATAAGTTGTTGCATCTGGTACTGCTCCACTTTCTGCTTCTGCTTCAGTATTAGCAGTCCATCCTCTTCTTAAAGTTCCTCCATTTTTTATTGTATATCTTTTTCCATCTTTAACTTCAAAACTTCCCTCACCTACTGGTGTTCTTGGTATAACTTTTGAAAGTAACCTTGCAGCTAATTCTCTTGCTACTTCTTTACAAAACCTATCAATATCTATTTTAGATAGTCTTTCAAATTGTTTTTGTAACTTTTCTAATTCACTAAAATCACACATTCCCCATTTAGCCATATTAAGCCCAGCCTTTCCATAATTCAAGTATAATTTCTTGATGTGTGTTATAAATAGCAGGTTCGCCACTATTTTTATATGCTGTAGTTCTACCTCTTCCTGTAACGACAATTTTGCTACCAGGTTTAATTACTAATTCTGGTGCTATGAATAATTTTATTTTTTGATTTTTTTCAGACTCAGTATCTGTCTGTGTATTTGCAAATATATTTTCAAAAGAAACTCGACATGGTTTATTAGACTCGACAGTAACTTCTTGTTTATTCTTTGTAATATTATTTTCTATTACAGATTGTCTTTCTATAATATCACAAACAGAATCATAGTGACTCTCAATAGCATTTCTTGCCATAGCAATATAATCCATTGTTACCACCTCATCTTTCTATGTCTGTACAAATCTTTTTTATATTTTTCAATTAAACCATCCTCAGAATAATTGACAGTACCTGTATTATAAACAATACCATTTATTTCTACTTGTGAAGTTTTATCGACAAAAGTAGTAGTGGTATCACCAATTTGTACACTTTTAACCTTTACATTTGATTTTGAATCTTCTTCAGATTTACTTGCAAATAATTTATCATACCCATTTAGGTACCAATAATCTTTTGTCATTCTTAACCATGTTGTATATAATCCATCTGGGATTTTTGATTGATGAGTAGTATCTAAAATTATAACTAATGTATCTAATAAAGAATATTCTACTTGTAATACACCATCATTGTTATCTTCTTTTATATTCAGTTCTTTTAATATTCTTTTTTTTAATGATTCAACATCAATTTTATTTGTCTTACTTTTTATTTTTTCTAAAACTGACATTATATCACCTACTCTCCTTTAGGATTTTCTTCAGTATTGGCCCCGTCATTTGTGTCGGTACCATCTTTTGGTTCTCCTCCTGGATTTTGTTTTTTATCTTCTTCAGCTTCTTTTTCTTCAATCTTATTGATTATTGTTTCTTTTTTCATATTACTTGTTACTTTTATTCCTAATTTTGCTGCTCTTTCTTTTAATGCTTCTAATTCCTCATCTGGATTATCTGAAGTATTATCGGTCTCATCTACATTTTCGTTAGAATTTTTATCTGTTTTTACTTCTTCTTTTTTATAATTTTCAACATATTCTTCAATGTCTTTCTTTAATTCTTCTAAATCAATAGTTTCATCTTTTACAACTATTTCTATTACTCTTTCATTATTTTCTCTAATATCTTCTATTACATCTACAAATTCTTTATTTGCATTGTATTCTTCATCACTAACAATTTCATTTTGTCCTTTAAAACACCATTTTCCATTAAGTTTAACTCCTGCACTTTTTGGACTAACTTTTTTCATTAAATATCACCTCTTTATAAAAATTTTAGAGTAAAGACATATTGTCTCTACTCTATATTTATTGTTGCTTGGAATAACTCATCAGCACATTTTAATGCTGGTAATGCAGTAGCAACTGCTTTTTCCCATGTACTAACTGGATCCGTTCCCTCTTCGTACATCATAGCAAGTATTTTTCCTACTAATTTTATATCTATTGATGGATCTCTTTGAAGTCTGATTTCTTCTGCTGTAGGTCCATAAACAGTTTCTCCTAGAGCTTCTCCTGGCATCATAACAAAAGCATTTTCTGGGAAATATCTATGCTTTGTATATTTTCCATTTGCCCCTAGTTTTCTATATTTTGCATCATATGTATAAATTTTAGGTAATTTTAATTGTTCCAAATAATTATTTAACTCACCAACAGATGCAATTCTTGTAGAGTCTTTTCCAAAAATAGCATTAACAACATTTTTATTAGCCAATATTTTCGCTAATACAGTTGTAGATGTTAATACTCTTTCTGGAGCAGAATCTAATTGATTTTTCCATGAAATCATATCATTTATTGGGTTAGAATCTTCTGCACTCCAATCAACATTTGTAGCCTTATTTTCTTCTGGTACACCGAAATCAATACTAGCATCTAGGTTATTTTCATTCAATGTTATTTTACCAGTTGCTACTAGTTCCATTCTCATTGCTTCAACTCTTGCCTTAATACTTTCTACTAAAGCATCAAAATCAGCATATACATTTCTCATTAAATATGTTTTTTCTGCTTCGTTTCTTGGAGACTCTAAAGCAATTATTTCTTTTTCTTTTAATTGCATTTTTCTTTTGATTAAAGCTAATTCTATAGCCATTTTCTCAGCTTCTCTTTGTCCAATTTCTGATTCTGTATCAAATCCATGAACAGATGCAATAACTGGTGTTTTACTTCCATTTGTTAACATATCAAATTCTAATGATTGTCTTTTTACTTCTGGGAATAATTCTTCTCCCAACATTGCTGGATATTTTCTATCCTTTAAATAATTTAATATTTCTTTTTGATTAAATAATTCTAATACACTTTTAGGCATATTAAACACACTCCTTCTTTTTTTCTACTTTTTATAATATTTTTTATCTAAATTTAATTCCTGTCATTGCAGTTTTATCTAATTCTTCTACAACTGCTGGCAGTCTTGATTCTATAACATATCCTTCTACCATTATTGCTGCAGGTTGAGGACCATTTGTTACATCTACATCAGCAAATACTAAACCTATTGCTTTACCATCTTTTTTATAAACTGTTCCTGCTTGAACAATTTTCTTTCCATTTGCGTCTGCTTCTATTCCTGAATCATCTACTTGATAAGTAAAATTTTGAAATTTAGCAGATGCTAAAAAATTAACTTCATTTACACTTTCTTTTTTTACATACATAACTTTTACCTCCTAAAATTAATTAAAAAATTGACTTTTTGTATTTGGATTATCACTTTCATTAGCTTGTTTTGCAAAATTAGAACCCATACTAATTTCGCCATCATTATCACCCTTATCTCCTTCTGGATCAACTGGTGAATATCCTGATGCCTTTTTTTCAAAGAAATGAGGTGCTTGTTTTTTATAACCATCGATTAATTCTTTTAATCCTACTAATGATTTTTTATCATCAGATATTTTAGTTTTACTCTTGTCTTTGTTTATTAATGAAATTATAGCTTGTCTTGTTAACTCGTCTTTTAATACTTTCGCATCATCTAGACCTTTATTTAATAAATCATTATAAACATATTCTTCATTTTCTTTTTTAGCATTATCCTCAATTTCTTTTATTTTTTTGTCGTATTCATCTTTTGAAATACTATTTTTTTGTAAATCTGCAATTGCTTTTTCTTTATCTTCCTTCTCTTTAGTAATAACTTTTTTGTCATTCTCCAATTGTGCTTTTTCAGATTTTAAGGTTGTAATCTGAGTATTTAGTGCAGCAACCTCTGCACCACTTTTGGCCATAACAGACTCTACCTGTTCATCTGTTAAACCCATTGCTTTTAGTTCTTCCCTTTTCATGTTTTCTCCTTTCAATTCAGGCTTTCGTGTTTTTATACGGAGCAACGCCTCCGACCTGGTGTTGTTGTCGAACAACTTACAAAATCGTGATATATAAAAAATAAGTATGTAAACATACATACTTACTTTTATAACTTTGTTATGGTTGTTTAAGAATCCATTTAATTTGCCACTATATTGCAAACACCAAAAAAGACATATAAAATTATATGCCTTCGTAATAAAATCGTCTTATATTCAAATTTCGTTTGAATGTTTTAGATTTTTTATAGTATTTTACGGTATTTTACAGTATTTCTATATTTCTAATTTCATTTTCAAATAACGAATAATTTTTATTATCTTTTTCATTTAAAATACTAATTTCTTCTACCTCTGGTTCATTATCTTGTGCCGGTACATATCCTGTAACAATTCCTACATATTCATTATCACTATATGCTTTTATTTTTACTCTTTTATTTAATAGTTCCTCTGAATTTATACCTTTCATTTTAACTTCCACCTTTCCTATAAGGAACAATATGCGTTCCTGTTTTGCTATAATGTATTTTAAAACTATTTGTTTTTATTTCCTCATTTTTATTTTTTACAACTCCAATTTGTTCATTTACTGTTATTATTTCTTTTTTATTCCATTTTCCTCTATCGCTAAATTCTAATATTCCTTTTCCCGCATACTGATTAATAAGTTCTTGTGCTTTTTCTTTAGATATTGTTAAATAACTTTTTCCATTTGTATAATTGTTACTTCCTAATATGTGTTTGTCTTGTTTTCCTTGATTTATCAATTTATTAACATTATTGATATATATTTTTGCTCTATCTTCTGTTGTAATTCCCAATGCATCAGAATATTGTGCTTTTAGGTTTTTCCATTCATCAATATTATTATACTTCATTTCTTGAAATTTATCAAATGTTGTAGGTACATCATCCCCTAATATATCTTTATATCTACTGTATTGTTCATAATCAGAAGATTTATTTTTATTCATTTTTATTTCTGTTTCAAACGCTTTTTTTGTTGCCGGGTCAGAATTCACATATTTCTCTAACCATTCATTATATGTAATATTTCTTGGTATATAATATGTTTTTCCATCAGTATTTCTTGCTGCTCTTTCTCCAAATTCAAATTCATCCTCAAAATATGGAGCTGTTGTTGTCCTACACCATATATGATAAGGTGGAGCTGTAACTCCAACTTTATATTCTTTCATTTCAAAGACTTTTCCATCTATTTCTCTACACCATTCAGATGTCTTTGAATCTAATGTTGCTATATTTATATATTTTTCTACACCCAATTCATTAAAACATTCTTTTCTTGATGCACTAGAGAAAAAAGCTGACTCTGTCATTACTAACCTTCCTACTTTTCCTTTGGCCACATTAAAATCTTTTGAAATTTTATCTATTAATTCATCTGCATCTCCTCTTAAAGATTTTTCTAAATCCTTCTGTAGAGTATCCAATAATGCTTTTTTATTTTTCCATATTCTGTCCGAGAACGTTTGCTCATCGCTTGTCCATGGCCTAGATATAATTTTTTGAATTGTATCTATATTTAATGCTGCAAACTTAAAAGCAACATTTGAACCTTTTTGTAATTCATAAGCTGTTTTATAATAAGTATCTTTGTATGATTCAATGATAAAATCGTTAGTGGTTTGTTGCTCATTATAGTATAATTTTTCAATTTGTTGTTGTATTTGAACCTGCAATGCTTCTAATCTTGAAATATGAACTCTTGCACTTGCATTCTCTAATTCTTTTTTCCATACTAAATCTATACCATTTTCTTGGCCATACTTTATATACTCATCAATGTCCCATTTTAGTTCCTTTAGTTCTTGAGTATTTAACCATTTTTTTGCTTCTTTCATGCTTATTTGATTATTTATAGCAAATCTTACTAGCCAATTATTTATTTCCTTTTTTACAGAACTTAATGTTCTTTCATATGCCTCTTGAAGTTCTGTAATATATTTTGCTTCATTTAAGAGTTGTGCTTTTTCAAGTTCTTCAAATCTTTTTATCCAATATTCTGCATTACTACTCATTACTCATCACCAACTTTTGCACCATCTTTATTGGTATTTGTAAGTTTATTATTATTTAATTCTTTTATCATTTTATCGTATTCGCTCTCTTGCTTTTTCGTTTCTTCTTCTTTCTCTTTTTCAATTTTCTCTTTTTCATCTTCCACATTGCTTACATATGGATGTCGTGAAAGTATAGTATCTAAACTTAACATATCCATACTATTTACTAATGTCTCTATTAATTCTTTTTCATTTACAGTCATTGTTTTATTAAATACAAACTCAACTTCTTTTTCTGTATAATCTTTTCCTTTTGTCATTTCTATCCAGTTATCATAGAAAAACATAAAATACTCTAAACTACTTTTAAATTCAGTCTCTATATTGCTGCAGTCTAAATCTAAATCTGCATATAATTGTTTTAAAGCCACTCCAGACTCTTGTGTTCCAAATTTTTCACTTTGTGTGTCTACTCCGGAACCACCTTCATAGATATCTTTTCTTAATTGTTCTATAAAACTTTTAAATGCTTCTATGTTTAATTCTGTATTCTTTCTATCATATTCTCCATCAGAATCTAAAAATACCGTATTATATGTTGCAAGATTTCTTTGAAATGTCCCTGACTCTTCTTGATAATTTTTTACTACATTAACTCCATCTGGTGCATCGTATATTGCATCTGCAGTTTTAGAACATAATTCATCATAGCAATCTACTAATGTTTTTAGTAAATGTATTAATGGCATTTCATCACCATTGTATTTAAAATATACAAAAGGAATCTTCTTCCAATTATGAAGAGTATCTCCAAATTTAAAATGTGCTAAAATACTTATTCCCTCTGTATCTTTTCCTATAACTAAATCTTTTCTTTTTTCTACTTCTTCAACATCTTCAATTAAGCTAGAACCATCATAAATGTAATATCTTACACCATCTAAATCCCAATATTCTACTTTAGTTCTTTTTTCCTTTTCATATTCACTTGTATATTCTTCAACCTCATAAGTCATTATTACTGCATCTAATACTTCATGTTCTTCATCTTGCCATAAAGGTATAATTCTTGTTGCATACCTTAATCTTACTTTTAAGTCTCCATCTTCATCAATATATAACTGCCACCATCCTATACCTCTTTTTACCGCTTCTATTAAAGTATATTTTAATCTTTTATGCATTTTATTATTAAATATATCTTTTAAAATGTCTTTATAGTCTTGATCTTCTTTTTCATCTTTTCCTATTACTTGTTTTATTGTAGGTTTCTTTCTTAATAAATATCCAGCTTTTTGATTTATCATTTTATAAATTATAGGATGTTTCAACTGATAATTCTTCAAATGAGGAGCAACTTCTTCTTGACCTTTTTCATTTATAAACAATCTTTCTTTCTTTTTTATATCTCCGTCATTTTTAAAATATCTACTACCTTCTATCATTTCCTTGAATGTATCAGACTCTTTAAATTCATTTATTTGAGTATCAATAAATTTAGATAATACCAATCCTTTTTTTGCACCTTCAGATATTATCATTTTAATTCTATCCATTTCTGTTATCATTTTAATTCTCTCCTTTATTTTACAAAGTATGCTCCCCTCTTCTTGTTAGGGAATAATGTTTGCAATAAGTATCTTAATGCATCTAATGCATGGTCATTTTGTTTAACAGGTTTGTCCTCACCTTTTTCTTGTGCTTTCGCATCCCAAATATAAGAAGCAAATTCTCTTAATAAGTTAGGACATTTTTCAGCAACTATATGTATTCTTTCTTCATCTAACCAATTTAAAACTAAATTAATTCCATCTATAACTGCATTATCAGCTTCTTTTACTGCAATTTTATTTTGTTTGAATAAATTAATTAATGAAGTGGCTGATGGATCTATGATTACTTTTCTAACTTCTATGTCTTTTATTAACTTTTTATAATCCTTAAGAAACATATCATCAGTTTTAGTTATCTTTTCCTCTTGGCCATTTTTATTCTTTTTTGTTCCCTTATTGTAATATTCATCTAGTATCCATACATGTGGTTTCCCTTCTATGTATTTTATTCCGGCATAATAAAAACACCTGAGGATTTGTAATTCCATAGTCAGATGTTACATAGAAATAATCAAATTTATTTGGAATGTCTACTTTTTTTACACAATGTTTTAGTCTGTCAAAATTAGGATATATAATTCCTTCAGCAAGTACCCATAATCCTAATATAAATCTTTGATAAAATACACCTACAAACATTCTTTTATATCTATTTTTGGTTTCTTCATCAAGACTTGGGTTGTCATCCATTGTAAAATGTAAATGTAATATATTCTTTTCTTTCTTTTTATCAATCCATTCTACCTTAAACCAGTGGTTTGGTCCTTCCGGATTGCAGTTAAACCAGTATTTAGAACCTTTTACCGAACATCTTGCTAGTGCTTGATTTACAAATGATTGTGGCATCAACGCAACTTCGTCTAAAAACACACCTGCAGCAGTAATTCCGTTGTACTAAATCTTGTGATCTTTCATCTTTACCACCAAAAATATAGAAATAGTTTATTATTTCTCCTTTTGATATTTCACACATATTATCAGCACGTCTATCTTTAATTTTATAACCTTGTGCTCTTAGCATTAGTTTTAGCCAAAAAAGAACATTTCTACGAAATGCTCCTACTGTCTTTCCAGCTAATATAAAATTCTGTCCGTTAAATTTTGTCATTGCCCATAAAACAAAGGATAATGACATACATAATGTTTTCCCGGCCCTTATACTTCCATCTGCTATGATTCCATTTTTATCTTTTACTGGACTATTATCTGTCCACCAAGTTAATATTTTCTTTTGTTTTAAACTGAATGGTTTAAACTTGAATAATGTACCATTTTTTAATTTTTTTCTTAAAGTAATAGCATTTTGCATTACCTTATTTTTTAGATTAGAAATTCTTTCATCAAAACTTTTGCTATCATTCTTCAGTGTAATCATTCCATGCACCTTCTGTTGAAGTATTTAATGCTTGTATAAAACTATCATCCTTCATATCTTCTGTATTTGAACTGTCGTCTCGTGCTGCTTCCATTTCTAATCTAATTAATTCTAATTCAAGTTTTCTGTCATCATTTTCAACTTTGTGATAACTATCTATATATCTTCTTTTCGCTTCTTGTACCCTCGTAAGTGCTTCTTCAAGTCTTTGTGTAATATTTATGGTACTTTCTGCTTCAGTAGTTGTTAATGTTCCATTATTCCTATAAGCCACATTATTTGATGAGCTTTTGGACATTCTCACAATACTCATTTCTTTACCATTCTGCAAGTCTTGTATTTTTTTTAATATTCTTCTTTCCCTAATTGATAAGATTTTTATTTCAGACATAATTTGATATTTTTTATCATATAGTTCTTGTTGCTTCATAATTGTCTTTTCTTCTTCAGTTAATAAATCATCATATATTGTTTCATACTCTCCGTGTTTTTAAAGCACGTGTGTTTCCTTTTTCTGCTCCAGGACCACCTTTATTTCCTTTTGCATTTTGATTTCCTTTTTTTATCTTACTTAAGTTACTTTCCCTTTTCCATTTGTTTTTTCTAACTAAATAAATTACTTCATTATAAGTGACATCATGCTTTTTTGCAATTTGGTTATATGTCTTTCCATTTATATAATCTTTTTTTATTTTAGAAATTTTATTACTATCATTTATCACATCATATCACCCACCTACCTTTTTATAGATTTATACCATTTCCTATTTGTAATAATTCATTTCTTTTTAATCTCGTACTTGTAAAAGATGGTTCCCAAGTTGCAAATTGCTCTTCTTGAGGAATTTTTATGATATTGCCATTTTCAATCAAATCCACTGCTTCGCATATCATTTCTACTCCTATTGGAAACATTTTTTTCCATAACTCATGATAGTTCCATTTTTTGTCGATAAATAGTGTCTTTTGAAGAAATATATCGCCTCCATCTACACTATCATCTAGCCAAAATACCGTTGCTCCTGTGACACAATCATTCATTGCAACTGTCCATCTTACTGCATCTTGTCCTCTATGTCTTGGTAATAGTGATGGGTGAAATCCGATAGCCCCATATTTTGTTTTTTCCCTTATTTTTGTAGATATATACCAATGAGAATGCGCAGCTATTACTAAGTCTGTATTTTGAGGAATATCCCTTGAAACTAATTTATCACAATCACTAATTACTGGTATTCCCAATTTGATAGCATATCCTTGCATTTTGTCATAATATTTTTCCTGTGGTGGTGGTGCAACCCCAACAATATTATGACCTTTTTCATACAATGCTTTTAATACCTCTTTTCCAAAGCTTTTTTGACCACATATAAATATATTCATATCCTGCTATCTCCTACATACTTAAAACCTTGTACTGCTCTAAAGTGCCCTCCATATCCAGAACCACAGCCTGTATTTGCTGCATGATGTTTTTTTCTAGATCTTATTATGGATTTTGAACTTTTTGTTTTATTTCCTCCATACAAATTAGCACTTGTTTGTAACCATTTTTTGCTTTTCCTTAATGCCATACATAATTGAGGATGTGATGTATGAAAATAAGTAGGATATTTTTTATTACACCTTCCATTTCCATCTAAATGATATTGAGCAATCCACTCTAAAAATCTTACACCAACACCTGCTCCTTGCCATTCAGGCATAGTTACAAGTCTTGTTGCCCTATATCCTTTTGAAGTAAAAAATGGAGCAACTGCAACATGACATGCTAGTTCTCCATTTACTACACCTATAAAATATTCTGCACAGGGTGGCATAGGTAAATCTAAATAATAATGTGGTTTAAAATATTTCCAGTAACTTTGGTTGACCTTGAAAACTTGGAGGTCAATTTTTGGTCTTTGCCTGGCCAACCCACGCTCAAATATTTTTGTTTTTGTATCAAACACCCAGTCTGGTTTTACCCAATCTAAAATATCATAGTGTGGGGTTAACAACACCACCTTTCCATTAGGATTTGTTCTTCTCCATGCCTTTTGAAATGCTTGTGAACCTATTCTTGCTATCTGTCTATCTATTACAGAAGTAAACTCATCAATAACAACTTTTTCAGGCTTTTCACAAATTAACCTTGCTAGTCCTGCTCTAAACTGCTCACCATTTGATAATACCCTAAAAGGTCTTAACCATGCTGGAACATCTCCCAATCCTACATTTGCTAAAGCTCCTGTAACTTCGTTAAAATCTCCATCTGGTGCTATTTCGTCAATTATTGGTTTGTCATTGCTCCAGCCTTTTGTATAATCGTATATTAGATTTTCTCCAAATATAACTTTACCAATACTTGATTTTCCACTTCCAGACGGTCCAACTACAACTCCAATTTGCCATTCTCCAGATATATCAATTTCTGCTTCTAAATCAAAATTGCATCCACTTTCTGCATTGAATAAGGATTTTACTCTTGCTGCTCTATAACTATTAAAATCTTGAACTCTATTATGTATTTCAATTTTTGTCATGTTTCCCATTATGTTGTCACCACCTTACACTCGTATCCTTGATCTAGTAAACTGTTATATACTTTTTCTTGTTCTGCTTCATCTTTACATATAACAATTACACCATATTGTTCTTTATAATTGAAACTAGGCTCTTGTGTTTTTTCTTCTTCTTCCAATTCTTCTTCTATTTCTTTTATATCGAATTCAAATTCTTTCATATCTATACTAGATATCTTTGATAGTTCCTCTTCTAACAAGTCTAAATCAAAACCTGTATTCATTGTTAGTTTATTATGCACAAGCATATATGCAACCTTTTGTTCCTCTGTTAAGTGAGTTAGTTTTATAACCTCTATTTCCTTTATTCCCATATCTTTTTGCGCTAGATATCTTCCCTCTCCTTCGATTATAAAACCCTTTTCATCTATGGCAATTGGATCATTATTTCCAAATTCCTGGATTGATTTTTTAATTTCCTCTATTTGCTCTGCTGTATGAATTTTAGCATTATTTGGATATACTTTAATGCTATCAATATTAACTTTTTCAATTTTCATATTTAACCTCCTAATTTTAAATTACAACAATCTTTTTTATTATAGTTGACATTGTTTTTCCAATACTCAAAATGCTCATCTACATCTTCGCATACACTAATTTGATTAAAGCCAGTAATCTTTTTTAAGCATTCTTTTTTTATGCTTAATGGTAAATGCTCATAACCTGCATGCTTAACTGTATATTTTGAATAATCTATATTAAACCATTGTTTTATCCAATGATTAACTCTTAAAAATTCAATAAGAATCTTATCACACTTTATAGCATTTAAAATATCAAAATCAATATACTCATAGATAAAAGGGCTTAATCTAACTTGAACATCAAACCCGCATTGATATAGTTTTTCTATGGCCTTTATTCTTTCACTTGGAACTGATGCTTTTTCATACTGTACTGACTTATTGTCATCAGTTGTTGTAATAGTTATTTGAAAGTGGGCCAGATTCTTATCATATATCTTTAAGTATTCATCGTTTGAAACAATGCTTGATTTTGTAACTATTAAATATCCTATTTTCTTTTTATTAAGATACTTTATTATTTTATAAGTTACTCTATTATACAGTTCTAGTGGTTGAAAACAATCTGTCATTCCTCCAAGCCTTACTATTGTTCCTTTTGGTAATTTGTTTATTTTTCGTTTTAGCTTTTCAATATTAGCAATACTTGGATTTTGGGGATTCCATAAACCTCTAAAGTTTAATAGGGATTTGGCATAACAATATTTGCAATCATGGCTGCAACCGACATCCGATAAGTGTCTAGTCTTATTGGATATTTGCACTTGCTTCCTTCATTGCCTCCAACTTCCTTATAAAAACTTTTAAATTGCCTCATTCCTCTCCTTTCTCAAAATAAAAAAAGACCTTGCACGGTCTTTTAGGGGATTAAATATTTTGTAATTTATATATTTTTTCACTCTATAATTATAAATCCTTGATAATGACATGTCAAGGACAAGTTTTGGACAAAAATGTAATTTAACAAATTACATTTTTCTTATACCATCAATTCCAAACATAAGCACTGCAATTTCTTCGATTGCGGAGTTTGCATCTCTCCTAATTTGTCTTTCACTTATATGGTATTTTTCGGACATAACACTTATTTTAGGTTTGTATTTTCCTGCTACATATAAGTCATTTAATATATGAGCTTTTCGCCATTTTTCATCATTTTTACTTTGATCTGCTTCAAACAAGTAAAAATTTATAATTCTTTCTATATGTGTTAAAATGATTTCTGTTCTTTTTTTAGATGTAAGTATAGATTGAACTACAGTCACTTCATCATAAGATTGACAGAATAGTTTGTCTAATACTTCCTCAACAGTTGCTGTTTCTAATTCCTTTTCAGTAAAAGTTGCCTGTTTACAAGCTTTTACAAAGTTTCTATAATTTTTCAATAATAACCTTGTATTTTTTATCCTGGTATCATATGTTATTTTTTCTCTTAATCTTTCCTCATTTTTTGCTTGTTCAATCCCCTTTTTTATTCCCCTTGCTACACCTTCTGTAACAACCTGTTCTATTAAATTCAAAAAATTACTTTCTTTTTCAGAAATCTCAAATTTACTCATACAAAAACCTCTCTTTCTAGGCAAATTGTATGCTATATGCTTTGGTAAATAATAATTCTATAATTCTTAATATGTAATACAATATCCTATTTTATCTTTGATACATTTTTATTTCTCTTATCAATGTGTCTATGGCCTCAATGTAACCATAACTGTCTGTTGCATCTTTTCTTACTTGAATATATTGCTTATTTTTCATTTTTTGTTTTAATTCATGAGCCTTTTTTATCGCTATTTTTATTTCCATAACTAGATTTATCCTCCTTAGTTTTTGGAATATTAGTATATAATTGTTTTTCCATAAAATTTTCCCAATTAGGTGTATCTGTAAAAGTTACTTCAAAGTAAATATTATTATTTTGATATCCTAATACTGCTTGATAACCACTTAATACTCTCCACTTTTTCTTTTGCGCATCCCATATTGGTTTGCCTAATAATAATAATATTTGTACCCAACCTAATTTTTCATTATCTATTTCTTGACTTTCATTGTTGTCAATTTTTTTAGGAATTTTATTTTGTTTTGTCTCATCTTCTTTTTTCTTTGGCATTTATATACCTCCTATATATTATATTCAATAGTTTTAAGCTGTTCTTTAGTCCATATTGTTTCAATATTTTTATTTCCCAATATATTCCCATTAGATAATCTTATTTCTTTTCTTCCATCATTATAAGCAATAATATCAAATACTGGGAAATAATTTACATAGTCATATAGCTCTATTAAATCTATTATGTTTTTAGAATGCTTTATTATATATGGTTTATTTATATATACTTCATCAATTATATTCTTATCTGGTATTTTTCCAGAGAATACATACCATTTTAAACTTTTATCTATATTGTCTAATTCAATTCTCTTTAATTTTCCTATAATTCCATCATTAGTTCTAATATATTCTCCAACTTCTATTTCACTCATCTCTTCACCTCTTTCTGTTTTCTTCTTTTTCTATTAAATATTCAATTTGTGCCTTATCTGTTTCGCTATCTTTATAAAAGAATATTGCCATAAATGCAATAAATAATATATATAGAAATCCTAGAATAAATGGAGAATATAAAATTAACAAAACTATATCGTTATTACTCATCTTCTATAATTCTCCTTTTACATTTGATCTAGCATTGACTATATCCGGTTTATTTATAAAGAAATCTTCATAAAGTATTTTGATTCCATAGGCTTCTGCAACTTGTCTTTCAATTATGCAACCTCTTGCTTCTCTCCAACCATCCATCATAAATAATGCGTCTGCTTTTGACATTTCTTGTATTGATTTCCCCAAATAATAAACTCCAGCTTTATAATCTTCTGGTGCTTCTTCAGTGAAAATCGTATCAATTACTTCTATGTGCATATTATTAAGTTTTTCTATTATAACTTTTCTTTCTGCTATGATATCTTCTTCTGATCTATTTCTCATAGGCTGACTAATCATTACTTTCATATTTTTTTGCCTCCCTCTTTGATAAAATTAATTTCAATATATCTAATAATTCGAGCCATTCTTTTTTATCGCAATCCCATCCATAGTTATTGCATTGTTCTATGTCTCTAATCATTACTTTTAAATCCTTTGTTGTTAATAAATGTGTATTTCCTCCAATGACTTCACAGGTCCATTGTACTATATATGTTTGTCTACCTAATGCATATCTTTCTGCACTTAACAGCATCATACTTATATCTTCTATTTTACCATTGAAATCCATTTCTACAATGTTTCTATTATCTTCCTTCTCAGGACCATCCAGTAAGTTTATAAATTCTTCTGATAATACTTCTTTATAAGATAGTCCTGATGTTTTAGATTTTTTCTTTGCATTTTCAACGATTTCTTTTGCTTTTTCGGGTTTTGCTATGGAATATATCTTGGCAATATACACATTAACTTCAGTCATTTCTTTTTCTTCTCGCATAATTTTTTCCTTTCAATTTTTATATTTTCTTTCATTACATCAAGTTCTTTTATTTTTGGATTAACATATAGGCATATATCATAAGAATCGTTTTCTTTGTCACATTGTAAATTAAAACAAATATTCCTTTTATCCTTATACTTTTCATAAAACTTTCTAATTTTTTTATGTATTTTTTTACAATCTCTTTCAATACTCATATTATAATAACCTTCCTAAATATTTATTTTCATATTCTTGTTTTAGTTGAGCAGCTGTTTTTTCTAATGATTCATTCACATTAATATTTAATCGATTATTTATTTGTTTTACTATTTCATCTAAATTTATTGGTACTTTTGTATTTGCATTAATACCAATTAGAGCCATATTTTCTTTTTTTTCTATATCTGCTAATTCTTCACAAATAATATTTCTTGCTTTTGCTTGTCCTAAAATTTCTAAATACATTTCTTGGTATTCTCCTGTAAAGTATTCTTCTTCAAACCATCCCAAGTCCATCGTAACACCATAATTATAAAATCCTTTATTGGTCCATTTTTCTAATAAATACCAACATCTTTTGTAATTTATAAATTCCGATAGCATTTTAATTATCGTTCTTGGTGTTATTCCTCTATTATTATGGTTTTGAACATTTTGAATTGTACAGTACTTTATACAAGTTCTAAAGAATGATTTTTCATCTTCTTTCATTCTTGCACCACCTCAAAACTATTTTCTTCAAATTGCTCGTGTGTTAATATTCTTAATAATTTAACTTCTTTATTCCTTATGTTTTCCTTTATATCAGAATAACTAAATGTAGTTGTATCTTTCTTAATACCTATATAAAAAATATCGCCATCTTCTTCAATTTCTAGCACATCTCCTGGTTCTATTAAATCAAGTATGTCTGTACTATGCTTTTTTATTTCCTCTAAATATGCACTGGCCATTGTAGTATCACATACAAAATATGTTGATTCCATTTTCTCATCTGGTAATAGTATTTTTTTTACAATTCCTATATTCCCATCTTCATTTCTAATATAATCATTTATGTTAATACTATCTTCATTTGGGCATCCATATGTACCATTTATTTTTTGAACTATATTGCATAAATCATTTTTATTTGATTTATTTACACATCTATTGCAATTATTTTTCATAAATTCTTTATCATTCATCATAAGTCATCCTCCTATTTTTTTACACATATTTTTTTCTTTATCCCATGCAGCACATTGCTCTTTGTAGCAATTTTCAAATTGTTGTGTTTCTATTAATAAGTGGTATTCTCCTCTTACTATGTTGTCTTCATCAAATATCGGTTTCCTTATATTATGTTGCATAATATTGTATCTTTCTGGACATTTCATAGAATTATTGCTCCTCTTCGATTTCCTTTATAATTGTTTCAATTACTTGTTGAACACCTAATGGTGTATATGGTATTTTCTCATTGCAAAATTGCTCTGCAATTACTTCTGCATCATTTCTCTGCATTCCACAACCCATTAATAGTTTTTTAAATCTTTTTTTAGTAATTCGTTCTAATCCAGTCATTTTTAGTATTTGTCTTGCTCTGTCCTTTGGCAATTCAATCGTCATAGATGTTTCTCCTTCTGTTATACATTTTGCTGCATACTCCATTGCATTTACAGCATCATCGTTGTTCTCTTCTTTCGATTCATATGTACATAATTTTTTAATATCTCCATCTTGATCTTCAAAAAAAATTTTTCCAGGTAATATTTCTTGCATATTTTCTGTTGGCATATTATTCCCTCCTTCCTTACTCAATCTCAAATAATATCTCTGCAAAAACAATTTCATTTGTCCTTTTATCATAATACTCTCTAACTACCATTAATAATGGAACTTGATTATTGCTTTTAAAAGATATAGATATTCTTGTTTTTTCAAATTTTGATTTTTTATTCTTCTTTCTGTATATATGTACTTTCATTCTTCATCATCCTTTGCTACCTGTAATAAACACATAATTCCAACACCAATAATTGCTCCTATTAATAGTCCTGTTATAAACATAATCATTTGCAACACCTACTTTCCATATATGTTATACATATATATTGTTTCTCTTAATGAATCTAACTCTACATATTGTTCGTTTATTTTGTTTTCTTTTTCTTCTACTAACTTATTTAAATCATTAATTTTTGCTTGTGCTTCCATATTCATAGTAAAACATCCTACTATAAAACCTATCAAAAAAGGTATTATAATTACTATTACTGCTTTTATTTTTTCATTTCGATTGTATATTTCTTTATCATAAAATTTCATTTGTACTTCACTACCTTTCTATAAATTTTTTTCCATTACACCACATATACTCCTCAGTCGGACAAAATTCGTCATATACATATGCAAAATCTTCATGTTCATCGCAATACATATCCCCATTTTCTGCATACATACAATTTGCACATTGTTCACAAGTTACATTTCTTTTATTTTTAAATCTCTTTCTTTGTACTGGCTTTCTCATAAACTCTCCTTTCTTTTGGTTTTTCATATTCTCTTTGTAATTCTTCATAAGTAAAACATTTTTTTACCTTTGTTTTTGGATCCTCGAATAAAATAAAGTTAGGATATTTTTTTACTTCTTTCATTATTCTTCCGTTATACTTTGGTATTATCATCTTTTTTCTCCTTTTCTTCTTTATATCTTGATATTTCTTTTATGATATAAGCCTGTAAATTGATATTATTTTTATTTCTAGACAAATTCATTTCATAAATCGTATCTTCTAAATATTTTATTTTCTTTTTTAACTGTTTTATTTCGTATTGGCTATCATAATACATTTGTTCATAGTCTTTTTTATTTTCCATATTATAAGTCCTTTTTCCTTTTATTTACTTTATCTAGAATCTTTGCTACTGCTACTCCTGATTTTGTTAAATCCTTATCTTTTTTAAATAGTCTTTTTTGATTCATTATAAATGCTTCAGCATAAGATACTAATATCAAATTATCTAAACATATATTTTGTCTATTTCCATCTGCAAATATTAACTTATGCTTTTCTGGTATAGGTCCATTATTCTTTTCCCATAATACCCTATGCTTAAGCTTCCACCTGTTGGGCTCCGCAACTTTTATATATGTATATCCATCCTTGTCTATTCTTTCACTTCCTACAGGTTTATGATTTTGCGGTATATTGCCTTTTTTAAACATTGTGGCCTTACACCTTTTATATTGTTCAGGGCTCATAGAGCCCTTTTTTCCCTTATTCACAGGTATATTTCCTTTTTTGAATCTACAATCTATACCTGACTTAATATTATGATTGTGCTTACATGACTGTATTTGGCTTACTTTTAAGTTAAGATTAAACTTATTATTAAATAACTCTGTAATTACTTTACTATTTTTACCTTTTGCTATTTTTCTAATAAATTCTATTTGCTCATCTGTAAACTTGTGCATTATTTTCCCTCTCCTATTTGTAACATCGGTGGTATATTTTCTGCTTTTCCATATTCCTCATAATGTTTAGCTGCTTTTAGTGCTAATTCTCCATTATTTATAATTGTTTGTGCTATATTGGCCATACTCTTTGCTCTTTCCCTTTCTTCTTGTAATGCCTCTCCTTTTAGGCCCTCGTCATTTAATCGTTCCAATTCCTCAAATAAATGATTATTTAAATCTACTAATTTATTTTTAGTTCCCATATTTCTTTCCTCCTATTGTCTTATATATGGTCTATCTACATATAAACTTACTGGTGGTTGTATATTTCCCATTACTGATAAATAGATTTTTCCTGTTTTCATAAACTCTTCTTTCTCTTTATCAGTCATCTCCCAGCAAGATACAATATGTTTATCTGTTTTCAATGCTGGCAAATCACCACAACCAGGTGCAGTAAATATACAATTCATATCTTCAAATTTTACTGGATTCATAACTTATTCCTCCCTATTTAATATTTCTATACTCTCTATATCACTAGCATCCGTTTCATTTAGCATAATATCTCTAAATTCATTATTGTTTTTATTGTAATACTTAAATCCTGTGTTAAATAAAACTATTCCCTCAAATACCTGTCCATCTATTTTTTTTATTCTCAATAAATCTCCTGTTTGTATTTCCTTTGTGTTTATAAATGTTTTTGTTTTCTTAAAATTATCTATTTTCATTTTTACACTTCCTTAATTTTTAAATTAAATTTATCCTCAAAAACTTTCTTTTTTGCTATATACTCTTTTGTTTTAAATCCTTTTGTGTCAATTATCTCTGATGTTCCATCATTGTAAAACACTATAAAATCAGCTTTATATTTTAGTCCTGGTGCTAGTATAAACACAGGCTGCAAACAAAAACCTCTGATGTCTCCGCATTGCAGCCTTAACTTTAAATCACAGTAATAGTCCGCTTCTTTCTTGCTATCAAATGTTTGTCCATCTACAGTTGTTTTTACTGCGCCATATTTACTTCGTTTTCCTTTGTTTTTCTGATATTCCTTGTATTGATCTATACTCCAATGTTCTTGATTGTTCATTTTTTATTTCCTTTTCTAATATTTTTTCAATAAATTTCAGCCATTCCTCAGTTTCTTCCTTAATCCATACCTCACTTGGAGTGCTTGGAATAAATAATTTCATATTTTCAATTCTATCTTTTGTAATTAGTATTGCTTTTTGTATATTCATACTCATACTAAATTACTCCTTTTTTTTCTTTGCACATTTTAAGTCTTTTATTATTCTTGGTGTATATTGTCTATTTTCTTGATTACTTTTCAATGTTTCAATATTCTTTATTGTTGTATCTGTTTCTGCACAGATGCCTTTTGTTATAAATTTACTTGCATAAGGTTTTATTGTATTTATTAAATCTAATTTATCCTTTATACATCTTCTTTCTTTTAGCACAGTTTCTAATTTCTTATATGTACTCATTATTTCAATTGCATTTAATTTACTCAATTCTATTTCGTGTAAAAGGTCATCTCTTTCTCCTTCTTTGTTATATAACTCTGTATTTAATTTCTTTTCTGTTTCCTCTATGTTATAGAAAAATTCCTTTATATTTTTTAATAAATCTATTGTTTGCTGCATGTTTTCTATTACCATAATTTTACCGCCTTTCCTTTGTATCTTTTTTATAGGTTGTGTTTGTTTCTAAAAACTCAATAATTTCAATCTATTTTTAATTATGTTTACTAATTACATACTTATATGCATTCCTGTTCTGTCTTTATACAAGTTACATGTTTCAAATAATCCCATTTGATTTCCGGTCAATAAACAATGTGGAAATGCACAGTTTAAAGTCGGAACACACCATTCGCAATTTTCACAAATTTTTAATTCTCTTGAAATCAATTCATCTTCTCTAATAAAGGCCATATTAGTAGTCCTCCATTTCATAAATAGTATCGGTATCATATTGTCCACTTAATTCTGTTTGATCTAATGCTGATAAAATACATTTTTTAAAATAAGCTTTTGGTATTTGAATTCGTGATTTAGTATTAGCAATAGCAAAATTCTTTAAAGAATAACTTAATTTCTTTGAATTAATTTCCTGTATCTTTTCTCTTGTTTCTGGGTTCATATACATTTCCTTTAATATTTCTGTCATTTCAATAGCCAATTCTGGAGAAAAAATATACATTTCACAATTATTTATAAGTCTCTCAAATTCCATCTTTTCTGTCTCATCCATCATATTAGTTAAAGTTTTATTTTCTTTTCCTGGTTTGTGATTAGATGGATAGATTGATTTTATTTCTTTTAATTTGATTTTATATTTAGATTTGATTTTAGATTTTATTTTGCTATTTTTTGCTATACTTTTGCCATAATTTTTATAGCATTTGCCATTATATGTTATAGCATTTGCTATGCGTTTGCTATTTTTTGCTATCTTTTCTTCCTTTTTTGAATTATTTTCTTCTGTTTTTCCCCATCTACCTTGTGCTCCTCTTTGTCCTGCTTTTTTTCTTTTTGCACTCACTTCTTCCATTTTTGTCATGCGTTTTAGTAAACTTTCTGACCAAAAATATTTACCATCAGTATTAAACAATCCATTTCCATCTTTTGTTTCTTTATACTCATTAATACAATCTCTTATATATTCTTCAATATCTATACTTGTATTTGATTGTATCTTTATAGATCTATATGTGTTTTTTTCAAGAGGTAATTTATAGGATTCTGTGTTTCTTAATATTTCAATAATTATCCAAAACAATCCATATCCGTTCTACACCATAATCACATCTCATTGCTGCAATTTTAATATCTGTAAAGGCATTCGCATCATGACTAAAATATACCGTATTTTTTCCCATATCATTACCTCGCTCCTCTCTTTTGTAGTAAAGTATCCATTGATAATTGTTGATTTTTATATACATTTTCTAAATATTTTTTTTCACATACAGGTCCAAAACCTTTTTGAATGCTTCTCCAGGTTTTTAATTCTTTTCCACAAAGTCTACAATTAAATGATTTATCTTGTATGTCAGGGCATTTTTTTAATGCTTTTATGGCCAAACTAATTGCTTTTATATCCTTTAAATAAATTTCATCCGATTCATCGTTTTGGATAAAACTAAGCCTGTCCCTTTTTAATTCTTCTAATTGTGCTATTGCTTTTATACTATTCATATAAACCTCCATCAAAATGGATATAATTTTAATTCTAGATTGAGTCCCGGTTTTGCTATTGTTGTTTTTATTTTTGTTGCTTCATATACTTCATTTTGCATTATATCTTGATTAGAATTTGTATCAGATAAATGACATAGTACAATATTTTTCGCATAACTTAAGTCATTAGATTTTAAGAATTTTATTACATTTTCTAAACTAAAATGGCTTTCCAATAATCTTGAATATCTAGTTTTATTTATTACTCCATTTTTTGCATTTTCTTTTGCAATTCTTTTATTGTAATTACATTCTAATAATAAGTAATTTAGTTTATTAAATTTATATTTGATATAATATGTATCTGTCGCATATATAAGTTTTTCGCCAGTCAGTTTATATTGAATTAAAAATCCCAATGGTTCGGCAGCATCATGTTGTGTATCAAATGGAAGTATAATAAAATTTCCAACTTCAAATTGCTGAAGCGCTTTTATAATTTTAAATCTATGCCCTACTAAATTTTGCTTTTTAAAGGTTCCTGCAGATGCATATATATTTATTCCATATAAAGCAAAATTAGAGGCATATTTTAAATGATCCATATGTTCATGTGTTACCAAAACTCCTTCAATACCATTAAAATTAAAATTCAATTCTTTTTGGACAATTTTAAAATTAACACCTGCATCTAATATTAATTTTTCATTGTTATTTGCTTCTATTAGATAGCAGTTACCACTTGAACTGCTACCTAATACCTTTAATTTCACTAAAATGATGGTCCTTCATTTTTTACTGGACTCGTCTCTATATTGCTTTCTGCAGATGCATTTTCTTCAATATTTTCTACTTCTCCAGTTTCAATATCAATCATCTCTTTATTTGCATTTTCTTCTATTTCTTCAGTAACTTGTGCTTCTATTACATTTTCATAAGTGTTATCATTGTTTTCTATAACATATGCATAACTTTCGTTTACTTTTTTAGGATCTATTGGAACAGCATTATATGTTGCTCGAGCAATAGTCTTTCTTGCCATTTCCTCATACCAGCCTTCAATTTTTTCTTTTGTTTTTTTGCCATTTTCCCATTTATCCTTTTCTCCACCCCAAAATTCAGCTGCAGCATAAGATGGTTTTCTTTTATCAATATCTTTTTTAGAAAGTGTTACTATTTTATTTCTTGATTCATCAATATATTGTATATATCCAAATCCTCCTATTATTTCTCCTCTATCAAATGGATTTTTAATTATAAAATTGTATCTAACAATATTATCTTTATTTACTATTTCAAATATGTCATTTGAATATATTAACTCGACTACAATATTTCTAATTGGGTATAAAGATAGTTGTGTTGCTATGTATTCTAATCCTTTATATCCCTTTAAAAAGCCTATATCATACTTTTGTGTTTTGTTATTTTTATATGGTATAGCATTTAAGTGATTAGGTATTTGCATATCTAATCCTAATTTTGCATGATGTACAACCGCTATTGCTAAATCATTCATATTAACATTTTGCCATGTGACCGGTAAGTTGTTTTTATCTTCTTCTTTTGTTGATTTCCAACTATTTTTATTTATTCTTGCTTCTTCAGCTTTTTTTAATGCATTATCAATTCCTATAAAATATCCTCTTATAAGTTGCTTTTGATATTCGTTTAAATTTAATACTCCTACATTACCTTGAAATTCTTTCATTACCATTCCTGTAAATCGTTCACTTGCTGTCAATTCTTTTTTTTGCAATTCTGTCTGCTCTTTTTTTACCATTTCAGTACTCATACTAATCAACCCCCAATTCCTTAATCATCTTTATAAATTTTTCTGCTTTTTCTCCCTCTATTTTTCCAACTGCAACTTCCATTTCTTTTTTATCTTCTGTTTCTTTTCTTTCTTCAATACCATTAATATTTATGTTATGGTTTATTTCTATTGCTTCATCTCCTAATAAAGTGGTCATTTCTTTTACCCCTTCGTAAAATCCTTTATAATAGTTCAAATCTGCTTCCATTTTTCGAACATTAACTCTTCCATTTTCATCCACATATTGTTTTGTTTTCATGTTTACTGTTCCTCCTTAATAATAAATTTCATACCTGTTTTCTCCTCATTTTCTACCATTACTGTGCAAAAAGCAGGTATGCATGATAAATCCACGCCAATTGCAGCTACAAATGATCTAGCAATTGCTATTGCTTTCATTGATTGGTTTACAGCACCTGCTCCTATTGCTTGTAATTCTATTTTTTTATTTTCTTGTAATCCTCCTGCAATTGCTCCAGCAACACTATTTGGATTTGATTTACTTGATACTTTTAAAACTATTTTATTTTCCATTATTCTTCTTTCCTTTCTTTTTTATCTTGAATTAAATCATCAAAACTCTTTCCATAACCTACATTTTTGACTCTTTCGTCAATATCAATTTGATTGATTATTCCTTTTTCATAATAATCTAATATTTTTATAACTTTTGAAATATCTCTATTACAACAATCATTCCAAAGCATATATAATTTATCTTCGTAAAGTTCCATTTTGTCTAAAGTAATTAAATATATAGCTGTTTTATCTTCAACTGCATTTTGTAATTCAAAAAGCATTTTAATTGCTCCAGGATTTCCACCAGCAAAATTTATAAAATTTTGTGATACAGTTGAAAATATTTCTAATCTACTCATCTAAATCACCTCAATTCTTAATTGAGAATCTGTAGTTACTATCAAGCTGATTATTTGTGTATTTATTGGATAAATTGAATTTATTGATTCTCTATTGTCTATAAATATTGGTGCAGATGTATTATAAAATTTTATAAGAGTATTTATAATATCTAGTCCTGCAAGTATTTTATGTGCATTGTTTACATCAGAATATGGGACACCATTTACTAATGTATCGCAACATTCTATAAGTCCTCCATTAATTTGAGTATCAAACAACCTAAATTTTACTATCTCGAATTTACTATTTATTGCATTTTCTAATAATTCTACTTTGGTTTTTGTAAATTCTTCTAATGCATATTGTTCTCCCTCTAACTCTTGTATTTTCATTGAAATACCTTCTTCTTCATTTTGTAATTCTTCTATACGTAGTTTTGTTTTTTCTTGTATATCTCTTTCATTTAATATTTTATTTAATTTATTTATTTCTTCAGTAATTTCCTCTTTTTTATTTTGCAAATATGATATATCTCCATTTGCTAAGTTATTTACTTTTTCCTCTAATTCTTCAATTTCTTTAATCTTGTTGTTGTACTCTGGAAGTGAAGTTACATCAAATGAGTTATCATTTTCTTTTGCTTTTTCTATTTCTGTAATTTTATTACTGATTTCAGTTAATTTACTATTTAATTCTTGAATTTCTTGTTGTAGAATTTCTCTAGCTTTTGTATTTTCATCAAGCCTTATATTAATTGCCTGGCCTTCTTTATTTATTGCATCTTGTTCACTTTTTATATGTAAAGCAAAATTATTTTCAAATTGTTTTTGCATTTCTTCAATCTTTTCAGTTTCATATTCTCGCTTACAAGTTGGACAAATAAATGCGTCCGGGTCAAATGTTAATCTTTTATTGCTAACTTCATCCCATTTTTTATATAATTCTTGTTTTCTATTTTGATCTTGTTTAATTTTTAATAATCTTTCATTATCTTCATCTTGTTTGTTTCTAATTTTACTTTCAATTATTCTTTTCTCATTTTGCAAATTAATTAACTCTGAAGAATATTTTTGTGAGTATTCAGTTTCTTTTTTCAATTTATAGTCTGATAATTCTTTTTTTGCTGCAGTTAACTGGTCTGCAATTTTCATATTTTCTTTTGCCCTTGCTTGAACATCTGTCATCTCTAATTCTGTAGTTTTCAATTGACTGTTAAGTTCTTCTTTTTCTTTCTCAATTTTTTCGTAGTCAATATTATGTTCTGTAATTAGTGTAGTAGTAAGTTCATCAATTCTTACAGGTATTGATTCCTTTTGCTTATTCAATTCTTTTATTTTAGCTTGAACTACCTTTTTATAATCATCAATACTTCTACCTTCTATGTTTTTTCTTATTGCACTAAATTCTTCCTTTGAATTTAATATTTCTTCATCTGATACATTTGCTCCAGAAATGTTTATTAATAATTCTCTTCTTTCTGCCCATTTTAATTGGTTATTGAAGTATGATGGATCTGTAATCAATTTGAATAGACTTTCTGGTATTAAACTATTTATTTTTTCTTCATAATCTTTTTTCTTTACTGGTACTTCATCTATCCAATAATTAGTTTCATGTCCAGAAAACTCTTGCTCACTTTGTCCTCTCTTTTTAACCCATTTTTCTTGAAATACTTTCTTGAATGTCATATCTTGACCATCTATTAATAGAGTTGCCTCTACTTCATGTTCTAAAAAATGAATTGGTTTATTGTTTTGATCTAAAGTTTTTATATTAAAATCTTTTTTATCATTGCTGTCCTTATCAAAAAATAACCATTTAAATGCATCAAATATTGTTGTTTTTCCAGTTGCATTTTTTCCATATATATTGGTATTTTGTCCGTTAAAAACAACTTCTAATTCTTTTATTCCTTTGAAGTTTTTTAATTTTAAATTGAATATCTTAATTTCCATAATTATTTTCCTTTCCTTTTTATACTAAATGTTTTTTCAGCATCTTCAGCAGCTTCTTTATAACCACAATCCGGACATATTTCTGTTTTATTATCTCTTCTCGAAAGTGCACCTCTACCTTGTGCATATGTTTTTCCACATTTAGGACATTTTGCCATCTATTCTCCCTCCCTTTTATCTTGATTTTCTAGGTTTTGTGTGTTAGAATAGCATTAAAGCATTTATATAAGTGTTTTATAGAACTATTTGGTACTTTGGTCGGTATTTGGTAGTTCTATTATTTTTGCTTGTTGCTTTTCTTTTTTGTAAAAATCGTCTATTTCATCAATAAGAAGTTCATATCTAGTATCAGTACATAATTCTGATATTTTTCTTCTTTTTATACTTGGATCAGAGTAATTATTTGACTCGTTTATAGTTCTTATTTGTAGTAAAATATCTGCTACACTAAACTTAATATCTTTGATTTCCTGGTCCTTTAATGCAATTGTTTCTTCTAATTCCTTTATTTTTAAGCCTTGCTCACTATGTTTCCCCATCATACTTATCTCACCCCTTTCAAATTTCTTAATTTATATTTCATTTTTGCTAATGTTATAATGTGCCATATGTAACAATTATGTAATTTATCTTGCTTTGGCATATTTTCTTTTTCTCCTTTCTTCTTTTGTCTCATCAATTTCCATTTTTATAATTGCAATAAACAAAATTGGAATTGATATATATACTACTGTCATTATCTGTTCCATTGTAACTATTTGTGATAACTTTTCAGCAATTATAGAACCTACAATTGGAATCCATATAATTGATGTTCCTAATAAAAATTCAATAATTTTTCTAATAAATTTCATTTGTAATTCCCCTTTCATTTTTTAATTTTTATCAATTTCATTTTCTATTCCTGCATATTTAAAAAACTTACTTTTTATAATGTTATATCCCCAATTTCCTCCTGGCTCTTCGGGTGGAACTGCACTACCAAAGTCAAACCTTCCTGCCCTTAAACCCGCTCTTATATATTCTGCGTTTTTTCCTATTATTCGTGCAGCTTCATATGGTGTTAATGTCTCAACTGGATTTATTTCTTTTTCTTTCAAATTCAATTCCTCCTTTTATTGTGTGGTCATCGCATTTTTTTATTGTTTTCATATTTTTCCTTTCTTGTATCTTTTTAAGACACTTTTGAATTAAAAAAAATTTCATCTACTTCTTTACTATTTAATGAATATCTTTCTTTAATTTTTTGAATTTCTCCTTGTGTAAATTCTGCATTATTTGTTTCATTCATTTTACTAGATAAAGTAGTTCTAGATATTCCTAAATAGTTTGCTAAATCTCCTCCATTGTCTCCATTTAATGCCATTTTTGATTTAAGCTTATTTATATCCATTTGTTTTCCTCCTTTCATTTCAGTATCTTTTTAAGACACTTAAATAATATACTAACATTTTTCTTTTGTCAATATATTTTTAAAACTTTTTTAAATTTTTAAGACACTTTTCAAAAAATACTTGTAAAATTGTTTGAAATATGATAATATTAAGACACTTGATGGAGGTGAGAATTTATGAATATGGGAGAAAGAATTAAGCAGTTAAGGATTGAAAACGGGTTAACCCAAGAAGAATTAGGAAAATATATAGGTGTTCAAAAGTCAGCTATCAGAAAATATGAAAAAGGCGAAGTAAAAAACATGAAAAGAAGTTCTATACAAATACTTTCAAATTTATTTAAAGTTTCCCCATCATATTTAATGTGCATAGATGAGGAAGATGAAATTAAAACAAATAATAATACAATTACAACTTCTATTCCATTATTATCTGATTTTAAAAATGATTTAGAGACATCTATTACTAATTTTTTAATTAAATACATTTCAGTTAATGAATCTTTTCCCGATAATACCTTTGCACTTAAAATAAATGATAATTCAATGTTACCTCTATTGGGTATTGGGGATATTGCTATAATTGCTACTAATTTTAATTATGAATCTGGTCAAACTTGTCTTGTATTAAATAACGATATTTATATGATTAGGAAAATTATATCAAAAGAAAATGGCTTTGAATTACAAGCAATGAATCCTTATTATCCTATCGAGAATACTAAAGAATTAAAAATTATTGGTAGAATTATAAAAGCCGAAAATAAAAGTGCTTTTAAATAGAAAGGATGTGAATAAAATGTTTAGAATAACAGGTCAATGGTTTGTAGTTATTATTTTACTTTTATTGATTATTGGTATAACTATATTTTCCATAATGAATCCAAATGAATCAAATACAGAAACAATCAAAACAGAGTCTACAGAACAAATAACACCAGAGGCTGTCGAGAAAGCTAATAAACAATACAAAGGATATAGTGATTATATTGTAACACCTAAAAAAGCTAATTATACAATTCAAGAAATATATTCAAAAGAAGGAAAAGTATTTATTAAATTATTAGATAGTGAAATATTTAATACGTCCAAAAATGATTCTACTTATGGATTAGCTTTAGGTAATACCCTTTCAGCATTAATGAGTGATTTTTTCCCTTCAGGTATTACTATTGTCATTGAATGCGGTGATAATATTGTTTTTACTGGAAATATACTATAAAAAAAGGATAATGTGTAATTATTTGCGATGACCACACATTATCCAGGAGCAACCACTTAAAAGTGATTACGTTTGTATTATATACAAAAAGCTTTCATTTTTCAAGTGGTAATTGAATAAAATGGAGGTTTTTTTATGCATGAATTAAAGAGAAGATCTAATGGTAGCGGATGTGCTGCTTATTTAGGTAAACGGAAGACAAAAACCTTGGGGAGCAAAAATAACAATAGGAAAAGATATTAATGGAAGAAATATATACCATTTTATAGATACATTCGAATCAGAACTAGAAACATTAGTATGTTTAGAAAATTACCACAAACAACCTACACCACTTTATATTAAGGAAGATAAATATAATAGAATAGTTTTTTTTCCAAAAGTACCATATCCGCTAGTTTCTGTTAAGGATCCTAAAAAGGAAATTATCAATAAAATAAAAAAGGATAATTATACGTTTAAACAACTATATGAAAAATTTGCAGAAGCAAAAATGCTCACTAAAGAGGAGGAAAAACAAGAAAAAATATATCATATTAGACCTAAAAATAAACCTTTTGGTCGTAACTATTGTAGAGGTATGATAACGGCTTTTCATAATTCAAAAGAATTGTATGACAAAGTTTATAAAGATTTGAGAGCTTCTGATTTTATTAAACATTTAAAGGAAAGTAAAAAAGGTATAGATTCGCAAAGGCAAATGGTTAATTTATACATTAATCTTGATAAATTTGCATTAGAAGAAGATATAATTGATAAAGGCTATGCTCAATTTATCCCTAATATTTCAAATAAAAAAGAAGTAAAAAAAGCCAAAAATAAAAGTGTAGAAAAAGAAAGGTTATTTACTTATGAACAAATAGAATATTTATGGAATTTTGCTCCTAGATCACAAGGACTAAAAGAACATAGCAAAAAAGAAAGAGAAATTTTTGTTAGAGACTTTTGGTTAATGTTATTATATTCAGGAATGAGAGCGGATGAATTACTTTCATTATATACTGCTAATATATTTATAGATGATAACTATTTAATTGGTGGATTAAAAACAGAGGCTGGAATAAATAGAGAAATTCCTATACATCCTTCTGTAAAACACTTATATAAAAAATATTATAATCCTAATAATGAATTTTTGTTTATGCAACCCAATGGAAATAAAATGGATTATGATTATTATTTATACCATTATAAGAATAACTTTAAGAATTTACACCCAGAGGTATCTGCACATACTGCACACGATGCAAGACATATGTTAAGAAACGAACTTCGTAAACTTGGAGTTAAAGATATAATTATAAATTCAATAATCGGACATAGTAATGATGATGTTGGCGAAGATATTTATTCACATGTTTCAATAGAAGAAAAGCAAGCAGCAATAAAACTGGTTACCTATAAAGAACAAAAAAAGTTATATATTTTAGCATCAAATCAATAACAAAAAACCTATTTAGACCTTATAAACCTTATTCCGTTATCAACAAATTATCAACAAACAGTTAATACCAGGCTATAAAAAGCCTGGTATTTCAATGTTTTTATTAAACTTCCATAATAATTGGTAAAATCATTGGGTTTCTCTTTGTTTTTTGTGCGATATAATCTTTTAAATTATCTCTTAAATTAGATTTAATTGTAGACCAATCTGTAATATGATTTCTTTCACATTTTTCTATTTCATTTCTGATAACAGCTTTAACATTTTCCATTAAGTTTTCTGACTCTCTTACATACACAAATCCTCTGGAAATTACATCTGGTCCTGCAACAATTTCTCCTGTAGCAGAATCCATTGTCATAACAATTATAATTAAACCATCTTGAGATAAATGTTGTCTGTCGCGAAGTACAATGTTTCCAACGTCTCCTACTCCTAAACCGTCAACTAATACTCTACCAGATTGTACACTTGTTGTAAATTTAGCTTCTTCTTGGTTCATTTCTAATACTCTACCATTTGTAAGCATAAATATATTATCTTTATCTATCCCCATTTCTTCTGCTGTTTCTGCATGGGCTTTTAATTGTCTATATTCTCCATGTACTGGTAAGAAATATTTTGGTTTAACTAATGCTAGCATCAATCTTTGTTCCTCTTGACAAGCGTGTCCAGAAACATGTACATCTGCTAAAGAACTATATACAACTTCTGCACCTATTTGCATTAAATCATCTATTACCTTAGAAACTAATTTCTCATTTCCTGGTATTGGGTTTGCAGATATAATTATTAAATCATCAGGTGTTATCTGAACTTTTCTGTGTTCCCCTGAAGCCATTCTTGTAAGTGCAGACATTGGTTCTCCTTGACTTCCTGTTGTAATTATTACTAGTTGATCATCTGTATAGTTCTTTATCATGTCTATATCTATAAATACATTATCTGGAACCTTAATATAATCTAATTCCCTTGCTGTATTTATCATGTTTATCATACTTCTACCACAAACAGCAATTTTTCTGTTATATCTTACAGCACAATTTACAATTTGTTGAACTCTGTGAACGTTTGAGGCGAATGTAGCAACAACTATTCTTTTTCTGCATCCTTGGAATAATCTTTCGAATACATCACCTACAGTTTTCTCAGACATTGTATATCCTTTTCTTTCTGAATTTGTACTGTCTGACATAAGTGCTAAAACACCTTCGTTACCAAGTTCTGCTAAACGTCCAAAATCCATTATTTGTCCATCTATTGGGGTATAGTCAATTTTAAAGTCCCCTGTATGAATTACTGTTCCTGCTGGTGATTTAATAGCTAATGCAACAGAATCTGGAATACTGTGTGAGCTTCTAATAAATTCAACACTAAATTTTCCAGCCTTTACAACTTCTCCTTGTTTAACCTCTACTAATTTTGTAGATTTTACTAACTTATGTTCTTCTAATTTATTTCTTATAAGTCCACAAGTTAATCTTGTTGCATAAATTGGTACATTTATCTTTTTTAGTAAATATGGTATAGCACCAATATGGTCTTCGTGACCGTGTGTAATAATTAGTGCTCTTATTTTATCTTTATTTTTCTCTAAGTATGAAATATCTGGTATAACTAAATCTATTCCAAGCATATCATCTTCTGGGAAAGCTAAACCACAGTCTACTATAATAATATCATTTTCGTATTCGAACACTGTTATATTTTTTCCAATTTCGTGTAAACCACCTAATGGAATAATTTTTAAACTACTTGGTTTAAATCTAAAATCTTCTTGCTTTGCTGTTCCTTTCTTTGTTTTTCTTGTATTTGCTTTTGTTCTAGTTTGTTTCACTTTTTCTGTACCAGTTTGCTTTACAGCCTCTTGTTTTGTTTTAGTAGTGTAATTCTTCCTTCTTCTTTGCGAATTAGTACCTACCTTTCTCTCATTATCTAAGTTTTTCTTCTCTTCTGTCATTATTTTATCTACTCCTTCTTCTTAAATTTAATTTAAACTTATTATGATTAGAAGAAATATTATTTTGCCCCCAACTATTTATTTGTCCAATTTTAAGAAAATCTCGCTTTTCTTTATTATTAATGTTTTAATTACATAAAAAATCCTTTTATTACCAATAAAGTAATAAATTTATCTTTTTATAATATTATTCCGCTCATAAGGTTGTATTATCTTTACCTAACATATTCTCTCTTTAATATACACAAAATTATAACATCATATACAATAATTATTAAAACACTTTTAATTCTTTTATAACTATTTTATACTATACATTATATTTCCGGACATATATAGTTAATAGCTATTCTTCTTTATCATATAAAACTTAAATCTCTTTATTGTATCCATTTATTGGATAACCACTGTGTGCTATTATACTATATGTTTCCTGTATTTGTCAAATACATTATGTAAATTATTTTTGTTGTATTTTTCTTATACATAAAAAACAACGGATACGAAATCATAAATTTCGTACCCGCCGTCTTTGCTTATGCGTTTACTCGCCATCTAAGCTTAAAGATATTCTCCTCGTTCAAGAATCCTTGTTTGATGTCGCCATAATAATTAAACGGGTCCAACTCTGAGCAGATCTCAATCAGCTCAAGACATTTTTCTCGACCGCACGCTTTTACATTTTCATGTTCATCAAAAACTTCAGAATACACAATCGGAAGCATCTCCTCTAATACTTCTTTTCTTAAACTAAATACTTCTCTTGTGTATATTTCCCCGGTTTTGATATTACCGAAAGATGCATTCGGTTTTATTTTGTTGCACAGTTCTAAAAAATTTTTCCGTTCCTCTGCATCGCAACGAGGATTCAAATTTCCATTTGAATCAAAAAAGTAATGATACCTGTTCAAAAATGTTTTTTTCATAGCTATAACCATAATTATATCCTCCTTTTAACTATGAATAAGACTTCAACCAATAGTTAGAAAAATATTATCACAATTATTTTTTTCAGTCAATTATAAAAAACTCCTTGTCAAAAAAAATCAAATTTGATATATTTTTAGAAGTAAATACATTAATTTTTTATGCAATCTTTAATTAATGTAGTAAAATTTATAAGGTTGTAAATAAATTATTAGGAGATGTAACATGAGAATAGTAGAACCTTGGATAAAAGTAGAAAAAATTGATGGTAAAAAAATAATGAAAAGATTAGAAAGAGCTTGTAGAACCTGCTATCGTTCTGAAGGGAAAATTACAGATGATAGTTATAAGAAATTGTTAACAAATTGTATAACTAGAGGACATGAATCTGTTTTAGAACATGAAAAAGTTACAGTTAGAATTTATGATGATGTTGGTTCTTATAAAGATTTAACAAGACATAGATTTGCTAGTTTTTCTATTGAATCTACTAGGTATTGTAGTTATGATAAAGATAAATATGGAAATGAAATCGCATTTATAAATCCTTCTTATATAGAAGATAAGGAAATTTATGAAGTTTGGAAAAATACAATGCAAGAAATTGAAAAAAACTATATAATAATGAAAGAATTAGGTGCTTCAACAGATATGGTAAGAGAAGTTCTTCCTCATTCTACAGCTGCAGAATATACTATGACTGCTAATATTCGTGAGTGGAAACATATTTTAAGCTTAAGAACAACTAACCATGTGCATCCAGCTATAAGACAAGTTTTAATTCCTTTATTATTATACTTTAAAGAAGAAATGCCAGAAATATTTGGTGATGTAGAATATGATACAGAATTTGATAAAAAATATTATGCTAAATTAACTGTAGAAGATGAAGTTTAAAAGACCGCCATGCGGTCTTTTTTTATGAAAGTTTGCCAATATAGCAAAACGGGAAAAAAGGAACGTCCCCATATCCCGACATCCCCATATCCCGGATTTCTACATTACTATTTCTATATTATATATTTCTCCATCATCTGTTAATTTAATTTTTTGCTCATATACCTCATTGCCATTACAATACATTTTTGTAACTCCTACATTCTTCTCTTCTGGATTTCGTACGATAATATGATATATTGTACTTTCATATTTAAAACTTATCTTATATTCTTTCCAATTTTTAGAAATGCATGGATCTATTCTTAAATATCCATTACATATTTTTAAGCCCAAAATATATTCAATTCCGGCAGTATATAGCCAACCACTAGAACCTGTATACCAAGTCCAGCCCCCTCTTCCAGCTAAATTTCTGCTACTATATACATCTGCAGCAACCACATATGGCTCTACTTTATATTTATTAGTACTCTGCTTTGTTCTAGTATGTTCTATTGGATTTATCAATTTAAACATATTTACTGCTTTATCACCAAATCCTAATAAACTTTCTGCAATTATTGCCCATATAGCCCCATGTGTATATTGGCCTCCATTTTCTCTAACTCCGGGTAAATAGGATTTTATATATCCTGGCTCTAATTTTCCATTTTCGAAAGGTGGATCTAGTAATTTTATTAACCCATTTTCTTTATCTACTAAATGTGTTTCTAAACTATCCATACTTATAAATTTCTTTTCATTATCTGCTACCCCAGAAATTACTCCCCAGCTTTGTGAAATTCCATCTATTCTACATTCTTCATTTTCCATACTTCCAAGAGGTGTCCCATCATCCATAAATGCACGTTTAAACCATTTGCCATCCCATGCATTCTTATTAACATTTCTTTGTAAGTTTGTCATGACCTCTTTATATTTTTCATCATCATCTATTTTTATAATATTAATCCATTTATTTAAGATATCGTACAAGAAAAATGCAAGCCATACACTTTCTCCTTTTCCTTGTATACCAACATTTGAAAGCCCATCATTCCAATCTCCAGAACCAATTTTAGGTAATCCATTTTCTCCGAAGTCAAAAGACCTTTCTATCGCTTTTTTACAATGCTCATATATTGTTCCTTTAGTTTCTGAAACATTATACAAACTATATCTTTCTACTTCTCCTTCTTTTATCTCTTCTCCTTCCAGATAATTTGTTTCTATATCTAATATTGTTCTATCTCCTGTAATTTTTATATATTCTAACACAGCATATGGAAGCCATAATAGATCATCAGAAAACCTAGTTCGTATCCCCATTTTACTTGCATCATGCCACCAATGTTCTACATCTCCTTGTATAAATTGGTGCTTACTATTTTTTATAATTTGATTTTTTAGTATATTTATATCTATATATTTCATATTAAGCGCATCCTGAAGTTGGTCTCTAAAACCTACTGCTCCTCCTGATTGATAATATCCTGTTTTTCCTAACAACCTAGATGCTAATGTTTGATAAACTAGCCATCCATTTAGCAATATATTCATAGATTCTAATGGTGTTTCCACCTGTATAGTATTTATAATATTTTTCCAGTACTCTTTAGTATCTTCTAAAGCAGTTTTACAATTTTCTATATTCTTATATTTCTTGACTAGCTTAGGAATATTATCTTTAATATCTTCTCCAAATATTAATGATATATCTTTACTTTCATACGCTTTTAATTCTACATTTACCTTAATTGCAATACATGATTCTTCTCCTAATCCATTACTATTATCTAAGCTATTAATAAATAAAGCCGTAGGTTTTTTAATAGTGTCCTTTCCTATAAAAGATTTTTTGCTACCAGTAAATGAATCAATGTCCAAATTACTAGAAACAAAAGTAGTCTCGTCTATTAATTCATCATATCTGTTGATTGCATAAACAATATTGTCCTCAGTATTTAGCTCTATTTTTCCATTTGTCTGTAACTCATCTTCACCTAAAACTGGTTTTAAATAGTAAAATATACTAATCTTTTTTAATTTATCTGTTGTATTCTTTAAATTTATTAAATTTATTTTTAACTTGTCTTCTTTTGGTACAAATACTTCATTTTCTTGTATTATCCCATCTGCTGTATGTGTAAACTTGGCATATCCAAATCCATATGTTGTATAATAATCATTATTGTCTTCTACAACTCTATTTCCTATTGTCCAAAATCTTTTATTTTCGTTATCTATAAAATATATAAGCTCTGAAGGAATATCTTTACTAGCATAATTGGTAAATGCAGTTAATCTATTTAGTCTACTATTTTCGTTCCAAGTATATCCTCCACCACCATCTGTAACTAGTGTTCCAAATTCCTTATTTGCGAGTACATGGCTCCAAATTGTAGGAAGTACTATATCTTTATTTGTCTTTACATAATATTCTTTTCCATTTTTAGAAAATGCACCATACTCATTATAATATTTTAGGTTTTCTACAGAATCAATTTTATCCAATGCTGGTGTTCGTATTTGTTCTGTATTTTTAATTTCCATCTCTTCTAATGGATTTGTTATTGCTTTTCGTTGTTTATTATAAATTTTCTTAATTTTATTTAATTGATAATTTATATTACCTAAATTTGCATCTATTATTAAATCTGACACAAATGTAATCAAGTCATTTTCAGTTTTTGTAAGCTTGCTTGAAACTAGTACAAAGATTCCAGTTCGTATATTTTTCATATAATCTAAGTGGGCATTTAAAATACAATTATTTATATAATCAATTAAATATTCTTCTTCTACTAATACAATAAACTCAATTTGAATATTTTTTATTCGCAAAATTTCGTATAATTTTAAAAGTTGATTTAACAAGTACATATCATTAATATTTTTTATCTTTAACGTTAAAATTGGAAAATCGCCAGAAATACCAAACTTCCATAAGTCTGTTCTTTTGAATTTTTCATTTTTTATCTTGTTTCTATAATACCATCTAACATAATTTGGTTTTATTAATAAAGATATTAATTTTTGGTATTCGGCAAGTTCAGTTCCTTTTATTTGTAAATATCTTGCCTCTTCTATTGCTTTAGCTTTAGAGATTTCGAATATATTTCTTATCGCCTCTTGATTTTTTATTTTTTCTATATTTGCTACTGCATCTTCCTTTGTTTCTGCAACTGAAATTATAAAATATAGCTCTACAGTTTCATGTGCTGGAATCTTTAACGTTCTTTTTATAGCTACAATTGGCTCTGTAACAAGCCCTATAGAATTAGAAAAACGTTTTCCTTCTTTTATTTGTTTTGGCATATTCATATCATTAAAATCATTAAATTTTTGTGCATCTATCTCGTATTCTAGTTCTCCCATTGTCTCATTTTCTGTATAAAAATTAACCCCTAAAAATATATCCTTGCCTTTCCCATCTCTTTTTCTTCTTTCTATAATTAACGTTTGTTTTTCGCTATTAAAATCATATCTTAAAAATAGATTATTAAATGCTTTATGAGCTATATCAGCATTAATATCAGATATAATTGGCTCAAAACTTCCTGTAACCTCAATTACTTCATCTTCATTTCCTATATTGGTAAATTCTATTTTTCTTACTTCTGTTGGTTCATTTTGACTAACAGTTACATCTACTTTTGTTTCTATATTTCCATCTATTCTTTCTATAGAATTACTATCAGGCTTAAAAATAACTTTATATTTACTTGGTTTTACTATGTCTTTGCAATAGTTTGAAGTCCAAATTTTATTTCCATTTATATTTCTCATAAAGAAATTAATTCCCTGTGAGTTATCATCTGTATATTTATATCTATTTATATATATGCCATTAAATTTACTATATCCATTTCCCTTTTCGTCCATTAAAACAGTATACTCTTGGTTAGAAATTGCATTGCATCTATTTGCTTTTTCTATATCATCTAGTTCAATTCTATAATATGATTCATAATCTTTGTATTTTAATTTTTCTGGCACTTCCTTTTTCTCCTTTGTAATAATAATATCTTCTGGCATTCTTTCCTGTAGTAAAATCTCTGTAGCTTCTATTTCTGGGTTTTTAGAAAACCTTTGCTGGATAATATTTTTATGAAAAAAGTTATTTATAGAAATCAAAATTAATGCTTGATGATGTGCCATAAATGTTTTTACCACTTCTTTTTTCTCGTTTTCTTTTAGTCTACTTTTTGTATAATCAATTGATTCATACATTCCATATTTTCCAAAAATACCTTCTTTTTCCATTCGCTCTATATTTTCTAATACTTCCCTTGGATAATCACAAATAGCTAAAACAGTACCATATGATGAAACTACCATCTCATCTCCTAATCCTCTTTTTAAACCAAGCCACGGTATTCCAAAAGCTTTATATTGATAATTTGACTTTAAATCTTTTAAGTTGAATGCTGATTCAGATATTCCCCATGGTATATTTAATTTTTCACTATATTTTATCTGGCTCATAATCATAAATTTACATGATTCATCTAATAAACTACCGTGATAGCTTTTCATATTTATATTTGGCATTAGGTATTCAAATGCAGTACCAGACCACGAAATTAACCCTTTATACCCATCCATCGCAGTTAAGGTTCTATTTAAACTGCTCCAATGTTTTACAGGTACATCTTTTTTAGAAATTGCGATAAAGCTAGCTTGTCTTGCTTCTGAAGCTAGCAAATCATAATATGAATCTGTAAGTTTATTTTCGTTTACATCAAATCCGATAGAAAACAATCTAGATGAATTGTCATACAATAATGAAAAATCAGTCTGTTCGATAAGTTTATTTATAATCGCTATATAGTCTTCTACATTTTCATATAGTCTGTTATGCTCTGTTAAGAACTGTTTTACAACATAAAGATATCCCACAAAATTACCACTATCTACTGTTGATACATATCTAGGTTCTAATGGTGCTAATGTCTTTATGTCATACCAGTTATACAAATGACCATTCCACTTTTCTAATTTCGTTACTGTATCTATCATATTTTGTAGTAATTTAACACTAGCATATATATTCTCGAACCCCATATCATATGCAGAAATTACAGCTACCATTGCTAAACCTATATTTGTAGAGGATGTCCTATTTACTACCTTATTTTTCCTATTTTCTTGATAATTATCTGGTGGCAAATAATTATTTTCTTTTATCAAATAGTCTTTAAAATAGTTCCAAGTATTATGAGCAATATCTACTATATAGTTTTGATGCTTTTTGTCTATCTTTTTTAATGGATCTTTTGCTGGAAGCTCTTTACTAAGTTCAAATGCTGCAATAGGTGATAATAGCCATAATATCCCTAGAATTATTGCAAATAAATTAATATTAACTGCATTAATTACAACGGCTAAAATTAAATTTACAAACATATACCCAACATATGAATCTAAATCATTATCTTTATTTACCTCTGCCTCTTCTGCTGTTGTCCATTCAAGTAATTTTTTCTTACTTACATATTTCCTATAAATAGCTTGTATTATCGCTTTTATTTCTACATATGTTTTAGTTGGCAAAAATCCTATATTTAGCACAAATTTAATAAGTGCGCCCTTTCCACCTGTTACTATTGGAGTAAATGTCTTTTTAAATTTTTCGCCATCCTTTCTAGCTATAATTTTATTCACTACTTCTAAAATTATAGTTATACATATAGCTAATATTGCAATTAACACTATACTAATTTTATGCGTATAAATTCCTATTGCTAATAAAATTAGTTCAAATAAACTTATCAGACTTCTTCTTAAATTATCAAATATTTTATATTTAGAAAGTTTATTTATCGGGTTTCTTATTCTTTCCTTTTTTTCATTTTGAATATATGTGCAAAGCCAATTACATATTTGCCAATCTCCGCGAATCCATCTGTTTTGTCTTGTTGTAAATGACATAAACTTGCTTGGATACCCATCCATTAATAATACATCTGTAGCTAAGCCACATCTTAAATATGAACCTTCTAATAAGTCATGACTTAAAACTGTATATTCTGGTATTGCGTTTTTCATTACATTATAAAAAGTATTAAGTTCATATATTCCCTTTCCTGTAAATATTCCCTCTCCAAAATTGTCTTGGTAAAAATCTGAAATAGCATTTGTATATAAATCTGTTCCTGCAGAACCTGCAAAAATCCTACTAAACCATGATTTCTCTGCTTCTTTTAAATCTATCCCTACTTTTGGCTGAATTATTCCATGTCCTTCTATCACTACTCCATCTTTTAAAATAGGTTTATTTAATATATGTTCCATCGTACCGATTAATTCAAATGCAGAATTTAAAATAAGGTTTGTATCAGAATCCAATGTTATAATATATTTTATCTTTGGTATTTCTTTCATATTGTTTATAGTGTTCGCTACAAAATCTTCTTCAGTTCTATTTATTAGGAAAGAATTAAATTGCATAAGTAATCCTCTTTTTCTTTCCCAGCCTAAATATTCATTTTCTCCTTCGTACCATCTTCTTTTTCTATATAAAAAATTGAAAATTTCTTTATTATATTTTTTATTTAATTTCTGAGCAATGCTAACAGAAACATCATATATAAAAGGACAATTCTTTTTTATGTTATTTAAAAAGTCATTGCCTGAAGACTGTATACTGTTTGCTCTCTTAATTAAACCATGTATATGTAGGGCAAAACTATAAAGATATTCATCAAAGTTAATTTCCAACATATAAGAAGAAAATACATTTAACAAAATTTCACGGATTTCTTCAATAAAATCAGATGTCAAAATATCCTGTGAAACAGATTGTGCATCATTGCTTATAGGTTTGATTATGCCTTCAAGAAGTGATGAAATATAAAAAATATCATCTTCAGAAGGATCAATATTGCAATGGGCTGAGTACTGAGTGCATATTTCTGTAGCAATTTTTGATTCTACAGTTTCAGCCTTATCACTAATATTTCTTAAAGGTTCTGAAACATAGTGGTCGGTACGCATACGGTAAAGAGCAATAGTTATGTTTACAATTATGTTGTTGTAGTAAGCATTGTCGACGTAATAGTGATACTTATTGATTGAATTAAGAATAATAATTTTAATTTTGTCAACGTCAATTCCTTCAAAATAATTATTCAAATTATCAATACTGTTAAAGGCAGGATTGATTTCATCAAAAATAATTTTGTTTAAATATTTTCGCTTATTTAATTCATTTCCTGAAACAAAAACAGTATTATTAGTTCTGACTATTTTTAAATCAAAATCAGAAAGAGTATCATTAATCTTTTTAAAGTATTTTTCTAAAGTTGTGGTACTTATGTAAAGAACCTCTGCCAAATCATCAATGTTATAATGAGGATTATGGAAAAATACTTTTTTGACAATAATATGTTCTAAATTCTGCTCTTTTTCAATGGCGGTAAAATCCATTGTTTTATACAGATTATCATCAATCTTATAGCCTCTGTTAGTAGAAAGTATTAAATGCAGTACTTCTGGGAAAGGAGGACTGCAGATGAGCGGTATGTTAGATAAAAACATTTTAAATAAAATATTTGAAGAAAACAGAATTGATTATGTAATCGATTTCGCAGCATACAAAGCTGTTGGTGAAAGTGTAGCAAAACCAATTGATTATTATATTAATAATGTAAGTAGTGTATTAACACTTTTAAAAGCAATGAAT
>OLSA01000137.1_pt1 | contig 61257 bp, 64 predicted proteins | sample 1672731 | NCBI WGS metagenome assembly OLSA01 (sample SAMEA3136718, study PRJEB25190) | human gut metagenome | biome: human gut; feature: human-associated habitat; material: faeces | place: Austria | collected 2013
TGCATCTGCAGGATATACTGCTTATTTAATTGTCCGCAGGTAAATGAGCCGGATGAATAAGCTTACTTGCGGTTTTAAAGAACTTAGTTTAAGTTTAATGGGATTTGAAGGGAATGTCAAGAAGATATACTTTTTATGAGAGCTTTTTTTGCTATGTTGAGATTTTTGAGTATGATGTAATATTTCCAGATACATGTGGTATAATGTTACCATCGAGCATATCACAGAGCGTGTAGTTGTAGTTCCCCGGTGGTTCTTGGTATGGTATAATGGCGTTGCGCGCCTATCTACCGCGCATCGGGTTGTAGTTCCCCGGTGGTTCTTGGTATGGTATAATAAATCACGCTTTTATTGTAGCAGAATCTTGGCTGTAGTTCCCCGGTGGTTCTTGGTATGGTATAATAATCAGCTTTTGCAACATTAGATAACTGTGGTTGTAGTTCCCCGGTGGTTCTTGGTATGGTATAATGCGCTCTGCTCGAGCAATTGCGCTTTCTGCGTTGTAGTTCCCCGGTGGTTCTTGGTATGGTATAATAACCAAGGCATTGACCGCAGGGAACAACAAGTTGTAGTTCCCCGGTGGTTCTTGGTATGGTATAATAGACCACTGCAAAAAGCCCTTGAAGCTTGGCTTCAAGGGCTTTTTGGTATGAGAAAAAATAATGTAAATAGCATTAAATGAGCAGTAAAATTAGTTTTTTAGAAAATTGAAAGCTGTTCGCAGACAAATGGTGTATCATCTTCGTGATAGTTGCCAACCAATATTTCAATAGTTTCATATTGCTTTTCTGTTATGACTAATAAACGGACAGAGCCGTTTTCTGGTAAAGCTGTATTTAATCTGCTGCGATGTTTTTGTACTGCATCCATGCCGTTGCAGACACGAGCATAAACCGAATATTGTACCATATGGTAGCCGTCCTTTAGCAAAAAATTACGAAACGCTGCAGCAATGCGTCTTTCTCTTTTAGTTTTTACAGGGATATCAAAAAATACCAGCATTCTCATAAATTTATTCATATGTGTGCTGCCTCAAGGCTACTAAGGTGGGAAGCAGCAGTTCCTTGGATGTTTTTTGGCAACAGCGGCTGAAGCTTTGAATCATTTTTTCAGCTGCATATGCCACAGAATGATTTTGCTGTGCTATTTTGATATCCATGTTCAAAAGATTATAGAGCTTTTGCTTAAGCTGTGGTGTTAATGCTTCAAAGGCTTGTACTTCTTGTGCTACAAACAGGTCAACTACAGGACGGAATGGTTCGATGAAATCATCTGCCAAATTATATGCGTTTAATTCGCTTTTATGATGAATGCCTTTCATGGGCAGAAAGCCATAGCTGGCAATTAATCGTGCAATATGTCCGCGTATAATAGCATATCCGTAATTTAAGGCCGCGTTACGCAGGTCATCGTCATTGCTTCTGATAAAGTCTGGGCCAAATAGAGCTTTGAAATAAACAGCGGCAGCAACGGCTTCTGTGTTATTGCTATCTCCGCTGGTTACCTTTTTTGCCAATGAACGAAGCTGCTGTGCGGCATTGTCCTGCTTATTGAATTCCAGACAAATGGCCTGATTGTTTATTTTGTACTTCACAATCTGCTGCCAGAGCTGTTTTTGTAGAGGCAGAGATAGGCTTTCCTGCAATTTAACAACACCGTATTGTCTGGCATTTTGCGCAAAAGGCATCATAATAGCGCAAGGAGTATGCTTTTCGTCGCAGACAAAAATTGTTACGCCGTCTTGCGCTAATTTGGCTAAGGTGGCAATGGTTATCGTGCTCTGATGATTTTCGACGAGTACGGAATTAATATCCTCAATAGGAACACTGTGAGTAGTATCTGTTTTAATCAGAAGCTGCTCGTTTTTTATTTTTAATTGCGCATTGCTGGCAATCATCAGATTACGATAAGCCATTTTAATCACCTCTTAACGAAAAGGCCTGCGTATTTCTTTTTTTACTTTGGTATAGTTGCCTAGGACATCTACTTGATATTTTTCGAGATTAGAGAGTGTCTTTACGCCTAAACTTTTTACAGTATACGAATTATCATTTGTAATAATAGAAGTTGAACCTACAGTAATATTAGTTCCTTTGTAATATACCAATTCGCTTTTTGTCAAATAGGTTTCAGCAAGGCTGCTTTTTTTATTTACTTTGGCGAATTTAACACCGTTTCTATGTTCAAATTTTATTAAATCATTAGGATACAGCGAGAAAATAAAGTTGCTGTCATCCATTACAGGCCAATCAGCATAAGGCTTGTAAGCTACAATAGCTTTGTTTGGCAGCTCTTTTTTCAGAGTGTCTGCTATGTAAATAGGCACAAGATAATAACCTTCACCTTTGATATGGAACACATCTACGCGTACCATACTGTCATTATCGGCAACAGCAGTATTCTGCTGTACAGCGACATTTAAGGTAGATTTTTCGTATACCTTGACCTTTTTTACCAAATGACCCGGTGTGCCGTCAGCTTTTGGTTTGTAAAACGGTTCGGCAAAGGCCTTTGCCGGTTTGTTATCATAGGCACGCAAGCGTTCCTTTAAAGCATTGTACAGAATGGTGTCGCTTTCGGGTGCGTAATAGTTTGCGATTTCCCCTTCTTTATCAAGCTTCAGATTTTGCAGGCTTGTTTTGCAGATTACAATACCATTATTTAGGCAGCGTGCGCTTTTGATGGTTGCCTTGTGCGCAGCACCGGTAACCTTATGACGTGGCATGCGTGATACGAAAATCGGCTTAATGGTACTTAAATCGGTTCCGTGATAGAAAATCAAATTAAGCTTGCGTAAAGCATCGGCTGGATTATCAGACAAACGCGCCATTAGTTCGGGGCGAAAATCTTCCCATGGGTAGGGGAAACGTTTTAAAATTTCGCCGGTTAAAGAATTAACCAAAAGGCTTTCTGTGTCTGTGTGCATGTACTCCAATTCATGGTATTTGGAAAAAGAAGAAAGATCTTTAATCATCTTGTCGGTAGTGCAGGCAATTACAACCGCATCTACAGCATGGTGTTTATCACCGTTGGCTCTGATTTTATTTATGCCCCATCTTTTTCGCAAATAAGCTGTGATAGTACCATTGACAGCTGTAACTCGTTTTTTCTTGCCTGTATCTGAAGGAGCGAACAGCAGATAATCATTAATGTAATTATAAAGAAAACGAGAGATAGTTTTGGTATCTTGCAGATTACGTTCTTTAAATTTATTAATATCTTCTTCCGTAATTTCACGTTTCAGCAGCTTCTGACGTTTTTTATAATCTTTTATATTGCTTTGCACCCAAATAATAAAATTCTCAGCTGCTTTTGCGCCAAATTTACTTTGGAGATAAGCAATAGGAAGTCTGTTGCCTTTGTCACGGTTTTCATCAGAAAAAACGAGAACCTTATTTTTAAAACTGTCATCAAAGCTTATGCTGTAGGGAACGATGTGGTCAATATCTACATAACCGGGCTCAAAAAGACGGTTTATACTTATTGCTTTCTGGCTATAGGGACTTCTGCCATCCTGTTCTTCCCAAAGCTTTAGCTTAATTAAATCCATACCGGTTGGATTTGACTTATGGAATTCAGTGCGGATACGTTCCATAATACGCTCGTTTTTAGCTTGGTTTTCTTTATTTGCTTTATCAATCTGAGTACGTTCATCAAATCCTTTGGCCATTTCGCGTGCTAATTCGATATTAATATAAACCGGAGAACATTTTTGCTCTCTGATAATAGCGTTAATGACCTTGATGCTTTGAGCAATAGCTCGTCTTGCTACAGGACTGGTTATATCGTCCATCTCTTCCTTGTATGCAGGTAAAAGCTCTGTTTTTTGTGTGTTGGCATGAGCTTTAAAATCATAACCGGCAGCAGCACATGCTTCGTTGTAAATTTTACCTTCTTCAAGATAAGGATTTATTTTGCGTAAGGCTTTGAGAGAAAGATGGGCAAATTTTGATAAGCCGTTAATGCCAAGTAATGCATCAATAATTTTCTTTTCTAAGCCTAGTGCAGAAAGTTCTTCTGTACGTTTGTTGTCGCTTTTATATGTAGAAAGTATCTGACCTATATTGTCTAGTTGTTCTGTTGTAAGTTTCTGCATATCTTCTGCCAAGACTTTTTGATTTGATGATAGGCTTGGAGAAAATTAAATTTTGTTTTCTTTTCTATTACGCTTACATCATCATTGTATGTTATGGTATTGAACAATACCTTTTCATCTAAGCCTAAAGCTTTGCGGATATGAGAATATCTTAAATCTGCCTTGTCGTGCGCTAATGCTATTATTTTTTTGCGCTGTTCGTTATCAAGAGCAATGGATTTTCCTTCAAGTAATAGGCGTAAATGATTAACTTTTTGCAGCAAGTTGAAGCGTTCAAAAGAATAGCTTGCTTTGGCTGCTCTATATTCATTCGGGTCAAAGGTACATTTGCCGATCATATTGGCTATCTGGTTGCCTGCATAGGGACTTGGTTCGCCGGGACCTTCATCAAATTGCCTTTGGCTTAAGAGAATAGATAAATATTTGTCTATAAAATCTTGAGTACAGATATCGTTGCCTAGAGCAAATTGCTTTTCAAGAATAGTTCTGGCTTCGGCAGCAATCATATCTCTATGCACTGTAGTAAGGTAGGTGCCTCCTTTATTGCGTTTATATTTTGAGAACAAATCATCTTTATAAAACATTTCGCCTACAGTACGATAATGGTTTTCCTGCATGCGTTTTGTGTTTGCGGAAACTGCTTCCAAAAGCTGGCCTGCTTCCTTGTCGTTGGCATCAGATTTTCTGTTGGATTTAAAACCACGTCTTTGTGCGAGATGTAATAAAATTCGTGTAAGCTCTGCATTAGTTACAGAATAATCAAGGGCCTTTACACGTAATTCGTATACATCAGAAAGATTACCATCATATAAATGCAAAAGCTCATCTTTTGTTATAAGCTCGGTGTTAATCAAAAGATTTTTTATACGCTCCAAACGATGATGATGTCTGCGCAGGCGTCTGCGGACGCTGCGGGCTTCACGACGTGGCAAGGCTAAGGAGGCACCGTCCTTGGGATTTTCTGCTACATCAAAGATACGCGAACCAAGGCGTATAATTCCCCAAGGATTTTCTTCGTGATCTAACGCTAGAACGGCATAGCCGACAGATGCAATTCCGATATCGAGGCCTATTGCATATTTCATTCTCAACATCCTTTCTTATTTGAGCGTGTAAAAAGATAACGCCCTGCCGGATGGCAGGGCGTTAGAGCTTTTCGGTGTGTTACCTTATCATAGTAACCCGATAATCCTTGGTATGGTATAAGGATTGATTTAAGTATAACACGTCTGCCTCAAATTGTAAATCTCAAAATAAAATATATTTTTATAATTCTAGATGAAGCTATATAAATCCTGCTATACTTATGAAAAATAATACAATATTTTAAGCAAAAATAAAAAACAAAAAGTTAAGATATTTCATAAAGAAAATCGCCTGCCGGGACAAGAATATACTGTAAACCGTAAAATGCAGCAGGTAACTCGTAACTTTAGCGTTTTTATTCTTTTTTACTTCGCTGTCGCCAGCATCAGCTTAATGCGGTTTTCCTGATTAACGCGGGCAGCGCTGGCATCGTAGTCTAGTGCTAAAATATTAGCCTCTTCAGCAATTTCCTTAATTTTATTAATCATACCACGGCCGGCGATATGATTAGGCAGGCAGCCGAAGGGCTGAGCGCAGATGATATTGGTGTAGCCGCTGTGCACCAGCTCCAACATTTCGGCAGTCAGCAGCCAGCCTTCGCCCATATTGTTGCCGTAGCCGATAACGCCCTTGGCCATAGCCTTGGTTTCCTCATAGGTGGCGGGGGCGCTGAAGGGAGCGATACTGAGAGCCTGATGCAGTATGCCTTCCATATATTTTAAATACCACATAGCGCCCTTGTTGACACTGTATTTAAGCAGACTGCCGCCGTAAAGCTTATAGTCCGTAAGATAAGTATCAACACAGTACATGATGAAATTCATCAGACCGGGCAGCATATATTCGCAGTTCTGACGCTGCAGGAAGGCTTCCAGATTATTGTTGCCCAAAGCGGCATATTTGATATAGATTTCACCGACAATACCGACCTTAGTTTTCTCCTTGTTGGTGATAGGCAAATCCGCAAATTCGTGCGCAATAGCCTTAGTAAGCTGCTTGATGGTACCTAAAGCCTGCGCCTTGCCACTCTTGAAGGCTTCGCTTAAGCGTGCCAGCCATTTTTGCGCCAGTCTGTCGGCAGCGCCGTGTACAACTTCGTAGGGACGTGTTTTATTCGTCAGGTACATCAGGGTATCGCCGTAAACAACGGCAGCCAAGAACTTATGCACCATGGATGCGTCCAGATGGAAGCCGGGCTGCTGCTCCAGACCGTTGACGTTGAGGCTGATGACAGGGATGTGCGTAAGGCCGGCTTTTTCCAAAGCCTTGCGCAGCAGATAGATATAGTTGGAGGCACGGCAGCCGCCACCGGTTTGGGTGATAATCAGCGCAGTGTGCTCCAAATCATATTTGCCGCTTTCCAAAGCGTTTATCAGCTGGCCGATAACCAGCAGTGCCGGATAGCAGATATCATTATTGACGTATTTCAGACCGGTTTCGATTACCTCGCGCCCGGTGTTGTGCAGAACCTCGGCTTTGTAGCCGCAGCTTACGAGTGCTGCCTGCAGCAGTGAAAAATGCATAGGCAGCATGCCGGGTATAAGTATAGTATGCGTTTTTTTCATATCCTCCGTGAAGGGGGTAAACTTAACGTTAGCTGCTGGTAGCATATGCAAATCTCCTTTAATTATTATCTATATCGAAAAGCTGGGCTGCGGAGAACAGACTGCGGATGCGGATTTTGGCAGCACCAAGGTTGTCGATATCGTCTATTTTTATTTGTGTATAGATGCGTCCGCGTTCTTCGAGGAGGCGGCGGCATTCATCGGCCGTAATCGCATCGCAGCCGCAGCCGAAACTTACAAGCTGAATCAGATGCATATCAGGATTTTGGGCAACATATTCGGCTGCCGCATACAGGCGGCCGTGATAGGTCCACTGGTTGAGCACCTGCAGGTCGCGGTTGAGTTCCTTGGTCTTAATATGACTGCTTACGGCATCCTCGCTGACGAGGGCAGCACCCATGTTAGTAATCAGGCGGTCGATACTGTGGTTGACCTTAGGGTCGATGTGATAGGGACGGCCTGCCAGTACAACGATAGGCTTATGCTCTTCGCGTGCCTTACTGATGATTTGCTGTCCTTTAGCCTTTACCTGTGCTTCATAGTCATAAAAGGCAGTGAAGGCAGCATCAACTGCCTTGCGGATTTCATACTTAGTGATATCTGGATAAGCCTTGGCAAACATTTCCTGCAGCTTTTTGACCAGCTTCTTTTTATGCAGCAGGCCAAGATAATCATAGAAGAAATGTATCTCGGGCTTATTCAAATCACGGATGTTAGCGTGCAGCACTTCGGGATAATAGGCTACAACAGGGCAGTTATAGCAGTTTTCCGTGCTCTGTTCATCTATATTGTAGGTCATGCAGGGATAGAAGATATTGGTGATTCCCTGCTGCAGCAGCCATTTGATATGACCGTGCATCAGCTTAGCCGGATAGCAGACGGTGTCGCTGGGGATGGTTCCCTGACCAAGACGGTAAATGTTTTTGTCTTCAATCGGACTGTGTACAACCTTGAAGCCCAGGCTGGAGAGTAAGGCATTCCAGAAGGGGAGCAGCTCATACATATTCAGGCCCATAGGTATACCCATAATGCCGCGTTTAGGCGTTTCGTTAACAGGCAATTCCTTGAGCAGCTGCAGCTTTTGACGGTACAGGTTCAGCTCATCCTTGGGTGCCATGTGGGTGATGGGACGCTCGCAGCGATTGCCGCTGATAAAGCGTTTGCCGCCGGCAAAGGTGTTGACGGTGAGGTGGCAATGGTTATTGCACAGGCCGCAGGTCATACCCTTGACGGTGTGGACGAATTCACCCAGCTGTTGCAGGTTGAGCAGCGTTGTCTGATGCGGTGCGTCCTTGTAGCGGCGTTGTGCGTACAGGGCAGCGCCGTAAGCTCCCATAAGGCCGGCAATATTAGGACGGATAACGTTCAAATCCATTTCCTGCTCAAAGGCGCGCAGTACGCAGTCGTTGAGGAAGGTGCCTCCCTGAACAACGATGTGCTTGCCGATGGCTTCTTTGCTGGCCGGACGGATAACCTTATATAAAGCGTTTTTGACAATACTGATGGACAGGCCGGCGCTGATGTTGGCAACGGAGGCACCGTCCTTCTGTGCCTGCTTAACGCTGCTGTTCATAAACACGGTGCAACGGCTGCCTAAATCTACAGGCATATCTGCTTTAAGACCGATTTGTGCGAACTGCTCGGCTGTGTAGCCAAGAATTTCGGCAAAGGTCTGCAAAAAGCTGCCGCAGCCGCTGGAGCAGGCTTCGTTCAAAAAGATATTATCGATGGCACCGTTATGGATTTTCAGGCACTTCATATCCTGACCGCCGATATCAAGAATGAAATCTACCTCCGGCTCCAGATATTGGGCAGCATAAAAGTGTGCCATGGTTTCTACGATACCATAGTCAACACCAAAGCCGTGGCGAATCAGCTCCTCGCCGTAACCGGTGACTGCACCTGCCAACAGGCGGCAGTGGGGATATTTTGTATAGAAATCGGTAAGATAATTGCGGACGGCAACAACAGGATTACCCTTGTTGCTTTGATAGAAGGAGTCAAGCAGCTTGCCATCAGGGCTCATAACAGCAATTTTAATAGTCGTACTGCCAGAATCGATACCGATAAAGGCTTCGCTTGCCTCCGCAGGGGTGCCTATAGCGACACTTTCCTTAGAGTGACGCTTCTTAAAAACAGTATATTCGCCTTCGTTTTTAAACAGCGGCGGCAGATGTTCAAAGCTGTGCTGTGCTGCTGCTGCCTGCAGCTTTTCTGGCAGCGTGGTAAGGTCCACCTCGTGCTCGGCACAGAAGGCTGCACCCATTGCTACATAAAGCAGGCTGTTTTCCGGGCAGACACCTTTGATATTCAGAACACTGTCAAAGGCATCGCGCAGACAGCTCATAAAGGTGAGCGGACCGCCAAGATACAACACATTGCCGCTGATGGGACGGCCTTTGGCAAGACCGGTGATAGCCTGGCTTGCTACAGCGTGGAAGATGCTGGCTGCCAAGTCGCTTTTTTCCGCACCCTGATTGAGCAGCGGCTGGATATCGCTTTTGGCGAAAACACCGCAGCGGCTTGCGATGGTGTAGGTGTTCTGTGCCTGCTGTGCCAGCTCGTTCATTTGGGGTGTTTCTACATTCAGCAGGGAAGCCATCTGGTCGATAAAGGCACCGGTGCCTCCGGCGCAGCTGTCATTCATACGTGCATCAAAATGGCGGCCTAAGAAGAGAATTTTGGCATCCTCACCACCTAATTCGATAATGGCGTCGGTTCCTAGATTGAGCTTTTCGGCGCAGATTTTTTCCGCAAAAACCTCCTGTACGAATTGCAGGCCGCAGCTGTCTGCTACACCGATACCACCGCTGCCGCTGATGGCCAGACGTGCGCTATGCAGTGTAGGGAATTTAGTCATCAATTCTTTATGTAGGGCCAGAATTTTCTCTGCAATCTGGCTGTAATGTCTTTCGTATTTATGGAATAGCAGATTGCCTGCATCGTCCAGTACGGCGATTTTAATTGTGGTACTGCCAATATCAAATCCTATCTGCATAGTAACCTCCTGGAATATGAAGCTCAGGGCGATATCCGAAGCATGTTCATATTCTTTTTTTATAATCTGAATCTAAGCTGATAAATACTCATCTTATATTGTAATACTTTACCTGTAATTAGTAAAAGGTGTCATCGATAATTAAAGTAAAAAAAGTGTGAAACGCTGCAGCGTTCCGTCGTTTTGCAGCGGAGAAATGTTGTGCTCAATATATATAATATATTTTATAAATTTATATATTATAAAAATCACTGCTGCAATAGGTATAATAAAAAACCGTAAAGCCGTTTGAGGCTCTACGCGTAACCAAAAAGGACTGCGCTAAGACTGTAGCAGTCGGAAACGCAGTCCTTGCTTACTTAAATTATAGCAAAGATTTTGTGAAAAAGCTGTGATTTTATAAGTACAGCAAAATAGGTATGTAAGGATAAGACTATGGTGATTGTACTGTTGTTTTAGGCAAGCAGAGTTTGCAATATTTTGAGTAAATTTACTCAAGTACGATTTACTAAAGTATACTTGAGTAAATTCATAAGCGCATATGAGAAAGTGCGGATTAATTATGTACGTACTCTGTTAGCTTAGCAATGCTTTTACGCAAAAGAAAAACATACAGACTATGTTGAGCAGTAGTCTGTATGCTTGCTGTTGCTTTATAAGCTTTAGAATGTTCCCTGCACCAGCTGGGCAATGTTCTTGGAATGATCGGATACACGCTTCATATTAATCAGCAGCTCCATCATAACAAAGCCTGCAGTAGGATTGCAGATATGTTCGTTAAGGCGCGTGATATGATTCTTACGGATTTCCTTCTGGTATTGCTTAACCTCACGGCACAGACGCACAGCGTCCTCCGCAATAACCTTATCATTTTTCTCTAGGGCCTCCAATGAACGTCCGGAGGCACGCAGTACCATTTCGCTGAGCTGCAGCAGCTCGGCCTTAGCCTCATCAGAGAAAACCACGTCCTCCTCAACAAGCTTGCGTGCGCGTTTAGCTAATGTTTCACCATGGTCACCGATACGTTCGATATCCGTGCAGGCGTGCAAAAGACCGGTGTGGCGTGTCGTCAGGCTTTCGCTCATTTCAGATGAGCTCATCTGTGTCAGATAGTCGGTAATATCCCGCTCCAGCGCATCGACAACAGGCTCGTGCTCCAAAACGTATTTTACCTTGTCGGCATCAAAGCTTTGAATAGCCTCCATGCCAAGACGCACGTCCTTGCGTGCCAGCTCGCCCATACGCACAACCTCTTTGACAGCAAGGCTGATAGCGATAGAGGGAGTGTTCAGCATGTTTTTGTCAAGATAAACAGGGCGCATGGAGATGATTTCTGCCTTGCCGGGCACAATCTTTTCTACCAGCTTGATGAAAGGGTTAACAAAGGGCATAAAGAGCAGCGTGTTCAAAATGTTGAACGCCGAGTGCGCATTCGCAATCTGACGCGCTATGTCGCCGTCAGGCGATACAAGCAGCACGAATTTAATGAAGAACGGCATAAAGACTACAAAAATTATACTGCCGATGACGTTGAACATTACGTGAGCTGCAGCTACACGCTTAGCCGTAAGGTTAGCACGCAGTGAAGCGAGTACGGCAGTAATACAGGTACCGATATTGTCGCCGAGCAGTACAGGAATCGCACCCTCCAGCGGAATAAGTCCCTGACCGGCCATAGCGATAAGAATACCGATGGTAGCACTGCTGGACTGAATCAGTACAGTCATAATCATACCGATGCCGATGCCCAGCAACGGATTGCTGGAGAAAACTTCGATGAAATGCACAAAGCCGGGATAGTTACGCAGAGGCATAACAGCTTTGCCCATCATATCCATGCCCAGCATCAGAATACCGAAGCCCAGCATTACCTGGCCAAGATATTTTGTGCGGCTTTTTCTCGCCAGCAGCTGCATCAAAAAGCCGATGAAGATTAAAATCGTGATATAATCGGAAAGCTTGAAGGCGATGAGCTGTGCCGTCATAGTAGTACCGATGTTGGCACCCATGATAATGCCGAAGCCCTGCTTCAGCGTGAGCAGGCCCGCATTTACCAGGCCTACGGTCATAACGGTGGTAGCACCGCTGGCCTGCAGCACTGCAGTAACAACTGCGCCCAACAGAATGCCCATAGCGAGCACGCCTGTCATGGCTTCCAAAATCTTTTGCAGCTTAGCGCCGGCAGCCTTTTGCAGACCGTCACCCATCAGCTGCATACCATACATAAATAAGGCGATACCGCCTAAAAATGCCAAGAAATAAGCAAGCATAAAAAATAAGTCCCCTTTTTTAATTTGTATGCATCCATGATTGCTGTAAAAACAGCATATACCTATACTTATTATACTCGAAATTTTATGATGTTAAAAGTGCGTAAGGAACTTTACATAAATTTAACATTAATCAAAATGTTTTCAAAGCAAAAAAATACACCGCACATTTCGCACGGTGCGGTGTATTTTAAGGAGAGGTGTATGATGAAAAGATATGTTTAGGAGAGTTGCTTTATAAGAGTCATGGCTTCATCTACCGAAAGCGTGCTACCGACAGCAACTAACTTTTCGTCGATGACTAAAGCGGGGAAAGCCATCACTCCATAGGCCACTACCTTTTGGAATTCGGAAACTTTTTCAAACTCGGCCTTAACCTTGAGCTTCTTTAAAGCAATAGCAGTATTCTGCAACAGCAGCTCTGCCTGCTTAGTCATGGGGCCAAGAATTTTAACGTGCATTGAAATCACCTTTCTTTGCTTGCCTTGTTCAATAGGTTCCTTTCATCCTCGAGTATTATTGTAACAAACATATATGACAAAGGTAGGTGTAATCTGTGAATTAATTTAGAAACCTTTATCTGATTACTTTAAAATTACTTTTAAGAAGGATTTCAGACGTTCGTTTTTGGGGTTAACGAAAATTTCCTCCGGACTGCCCTGCTCCTGCACATGGCCGTCAGCCATGAAAACAACCTTGGTGGCAACTTCACGGGCAAAGCCCATTTCATGCGTTACGACTACCATGGTCATTTTTTCGTCTGCCAGCTCGCGCATAGTGCGCAAAACCTCACCGGTCAGCTCCGGGTCCAGAGAAGAGGTAGGCTCGTCAAAAAGCATAATGGCGGGCTTCATGGCTAAAGCACGGGCGATAGCTACACGCTGCTGCTGGCCGCCGCTGAGCTTGCGCGGATAAACATCACGCTTTTCGGAAAGGCCGACCTTTGCCAGCAGAACCTCTGCTTCCTTGATAACTTCTGCTTTATCGCGCTTTTGTACGTTGACAGGCGCTTCAATCAGATTTTCCAGAACAGTCATATGCGGGAAAAGGTTGAACTGCTGGAATACCATGCCCATTTTGCAGGCGATGCGGCGGACATCATTGTTCTTGACATATTCCGTACCACCGGAGGTTTCACGGCACAGCTCTTCGCCGTCGATGGTGATACTGCCTTTATCGATTGTTTCCAGCTTGTTGAGGCAGCGCAGCAGGGTGCTTTTGCCACCGCCGGAAGGGCCGATAACGGCAACAACTTCGCCCTCATTTACTTCAAGATCAATGCCCTTTAGTACTTCGAGGTTATTGAATTTTTTCCAGATATTGGTTGCTTTGATTTTAGTAGTCATAGTGGTTACTCCTCCTATTGGTCATATCTGGAGAAGCGTTTTTCCAGACGTTCAAAAACAAGGGTTAAAATTAGAGTTGCCAGCAGGTAGAAGACAGCTGCAACGATGAAGGGGGTAATAGAAAAGTCGCGCTGTACCAGATTACGTGCGGTACGCATCAGATCGTTCATCGCCAGAACGTATACCAGGGAGGTATCCTTTACCAGAGTAATGGTTTCGTTGCTGATAGGCGGCAGAATGATGCGGATAACCTGCGGCAGGATAATGCGGCGCATGGTCTGCACGTAGTTCATGCCCAGAGTGTGCGCTGCTTCATATTGGCCTGCAGGAATTGCCTGAATGCCGGCGCGGAAGATTTCGCAGAAGTAGGCAGCGTAGTTTAATACAAAGGCTACGATGGCTGATTCAAAGTCCGGCAGGCGAATGCCTACGGACGGCAGTACGAAGTAAACGAAGAAAATCTGCAGCATCAGCGGGGAGCCGCGCAGAATCCAAACGTAGCCGCCTATGAGGGCCTGCAGGGGTTTAATGCCGGAAACACGGCCGAGGCTGAGCAGAATGCCCAACGGAATGCTCAGTACGATGGTGATAATAAAAACTTGAAATGATACCAGGCAGCCATCCATCATCTGAGGGATGATATTTAAAACGTAATCCATAAATTATTTCTCTCCATATAATTATAATATGGGCTGCCGCTAAATGCGACAGCCCTCAAGTGATAACAAATTAATATTTTGTGATATCTGCGCCCATCCATTTTTCGGAAATCTTTTTGCAGGTACCGTCTTTTTTCATTTCATCCATAGCTTTGTCGATGCGGTCTTTGAAGTCTTTGTCGTCCTTACGGAAGGCAATTGCTACAACCTCATCGCCCATGGTCTGCTCAAGAATTCTGTAGGCACCGGGTTTCTTTTTGTCATAATAGCCGCGAGCAAGAACTGCGTCTACGATAGCAGCATCAACACGTTTGTTGTCTATTTCCATGTAAATAGCTGCGAAGTCGGGATATTTGCGAACTTCCTTCATGGAAGCTGCCAGCTCTTTGTGTGCAGGCTGCTCGAGCAGGTAGGAGCCTGTGCTGTCATCCTGTACTGCTACGATTTTACCCTTTAAATCTTCGAGGGTTTTAATCGGAGAATCCTTAGGAACAACAACCAGCTGGGAGTTGTTGATGTAAGGCTTGGACATGCCATATACCTTTTCACGCTCCGGGTTAACGGTGAAACAGTTCCAGATAGCGTCAATGCGTTTGGATTTGAGCTCTGCTTCTTTTGCACCCCAGTCGATTGGTTTAAATTCTACTTCCATGCCGGCACGCTTGCAGGCTTCGCGTGCAAGGTCGATATCCATGCCGACGATTTCGTTCTTTTCATTGCGGTAACCCATAGGAGCGAAGTTATCGTCCAGACCGATTACCATTTTTTTCGGGCCGTCGCTGCCGCAGCCGGCAACCATCATGAGCATCATCATCAGGCCCATTACTAAAGCTACTAATTTTTTCATTTTCCACACCTCATTTGTTAATTAGCATTTAACTATGTACCCATTATACTTTAGTACGCTAAATTTGTAAAGTGCTAAACGCAAATTTTTTTAGAAATTGCGGTAAGCTAAGAAATAAGCTCCCACAGAAGTCTGCGGGAGCTTTTGCACTATGCTTCGGTAAATCAGAATGCCGGAGTAATAGAGCCTTTGAAGTGATCCTCGATGAATTTTTTGTTTTCGGCGGAGGTGTAAATCTTCTTCAGCTGTTCCATACGCGGATCCTTTTCGTTAGCCTTGGTGGTTACGAAGATGTTAACAAACGGGTTATCGGCGCGTTCAACCAGCAGGCTGTCCTTAGACGGATTCAGCTTGGCAACCAGTGCATAGTTGGCATTGATTACGGCAATATCAAGGTCGCCCATTGCTTTAGGAATTGAAGCAGCGTCCAGCTCCTGAATCTTGTAGTTTTTCGGATTTTTGGTGATGCTTGCTACAGAGGTGGAAACATCGTTTTTATCCTTAACTTCGATGAAGCCTTTGTCAGCCAGAACCAGAAGTGCGCGAGCACCGTTGGACGGATCGTTAGGAATGCCGATGGTTGCGCCTGCCGGGATATCCTCAACCTTTTTATATTTGGTGGAATAGATAGCCATAGGGAAGTTTACGGTTTTGAAAGCTTCAACCAGCTCGAATTTAGGCTCTTTTTTCAGAGTTGCTGCCAGATACGGAGCATGCTGCATGGAGTTGGCAAACAGCTCGCCCTGTGCCAGGGATACGTTCGGGGTTACATAGTCGGAGAATTCGACAACTTCGATTTTCAGGCCTTGTTTTTCAGCCAGCTTTTTAACGTTGTCCATGATTTCAGCGTGCGGACCTGCGGTTACGCCGATTTTAACAGGTGCGTTCGGGTCAGCCTTTTTGTCGGCTGCCTTGTTGTCACCGCCGCAGCCTGCGGCGATGATGGTCAGTGCGCAGAGCGCAACGGTGAGTAAAAGTTTGGTAATTTTCTTCATAAGTTGTTCCTCCCTAAAATAATGGTGGTCTGCTGTCAGACAGCAGCGGCTTTTTTCTTTATTACGTCGATGAAACTCGCTTCATCGTTGTAAATCCTCATTTGGCTTGTAGATTACAGTTTGTTTTTGTTAAGCTTTTTGGATGCGTAGTCGCCTAAGGACTGCATTGCCTGTACCATGACGATGAGCACGACAACGGTGGCAATCATAACATCCATCTGGAAGCGCTGGTAGCCGTAGCGGATTGCCAGGTCACCAAGACCGCCGCCGCCTAAGGTGCCGGCCATTGCGGAGTAGCCGATTAAGCTGATGATGGCAAGCGTTACGCCCAGTACGATGGAATGCATTGCTTCGGGAAGCAGTACCTTAGTGATAATCTGCATCGGGCTTGCACCCATAGCCTGTGCTGCTTCGATAATGCCGGGGTTGATTTCCAGCAGAGAAGATTCAATGATACGTGCAATGAACGGTGCTGCGGAAATAGTCAGCGGCACGATTGCTGCGGTAGTACCGATGGAAGAGCCGACAATCATACGTGTCAGCGGAATAATTGCTACCATTAATATAATGAAAGGAGTGGAACGTGTTGCGTTGACAATCGCGCCCAGAATAGTGTTAAGCGGCTGGTTCGGCAGGATGTGATCCTTGCGGGTTACGGTAAGGATTACGCCCAGCGGAATGCCGATTAAAGTGGAAAGTGCGGTAGAAGCGAAAACCATGTAGCAGGTTTCCCAAAAGGATTTTATTAAAAGGTCAATCATATCAGGACTCATAGCCAATTACCTCCGTTTTCAGATGCTGTTGATGCAGATATTCCAAGGCATTTTTAATGCGCTCGCGGTTACCGGAAATCTCAATCAGCAGGGTGCCGAAGAGGACATCCTTCAGCTGGTCGGTATTACCGGAAATAATGCTTACGTCAACATCAAAATGTTTTACCATGCCGGAAATAATAGGCTCGCTGGCACTGTCGCCGATGAAGGAGATACGCACCAGCAACTTGCTGCCTTCTGTATAGGTATCGCTTAATTTCATCTGTTTAACGATATCAGGCAGCTCGGCGTTGATAACGCTCTTGGTAAATTCCTTGGTAGTGGGGTGCTGCGGATTGGTGAAAACGTCAATCATCGGGCCTTCTTCAATGATGTCGCCGCTTTCGATAACAGCAACGCGGTCACAGATAGTTTTTACAACCTCCATCTGGTGTGTAATCAGCACGATGGTCAGATTCATCTTTTTGTTGATGTCCTGCAGCAGATGCAGAATAGATTTGGTAGTCTGCGGGTCGAGGGCGCTGGTTGCTTCGTCGCACAGAAGTACCTTAGGATTGCTTGCCAGGGCGCGGGCAATGCCTACACGCTGTTTCTGGCCGCCGGACAACTGGCTGGGATAGTAGTTGGCACGGCTTTCCAACTGTACCAGCTCCAGCAGAGGACGTACGCGCTTGTCGATTTCGCTCTTGCTCAGACCTTGGATTTCCAGCGGAAAAGCGATGTTATCATAAACAGTACGGCTTGCCAGCAGGTTGAAGTGCTGGAAAATCATGCCGATGCTTTGACGTGCTTTACGCAGCTGTGCTTCGCTCATGGCAGTCAGCTCCTGGCCGTCAACGAATACCTGGCCTGCAGTCGGTTTTTCCAGCATGTTGATGCAACGCACCAATGTGGATTTGCCGGCACCGGAAAGACCGATGATACCGAAAATTTCGCCGGCCTTGATGCTCAGGCTTGTTTTGTGCAGAGCATGGATGTCGCCAGCCTTGCTGTAGTAGGTTTTTTCTACATTAACTAGTTCTATCATTCTTGTGTTCCTTTCTAATGTGACCGTAAGTTTCAGCGGTCCTTATTTGAGTGTGAGAGATTATTTTCCAATAGAAGTCAGCGGATGCTGCTTGAGAGTCGCATTCTCCGGTGTACGTCCGCTGTCAGAATCAACGGCCGACGTAAAAAAATCCTTCACCGGCACGGCGAAGGATACTTTGCATCTGTAATCTTCATCTGCCGGAATTATCCGTTGGAATTGGCACCGTTCACTGATGTGTGGTTGCCGTAGCTTCATCGGGCCAGTCCCTCAGCTACTCTTGATGAAATCTCTGTTAAGTTTGAATGAAATAATCATACATCTATTTTAGGATATTGTCAACAGTTTTGCGTAAAATTTACTGAAAAACTGTAAAGCTGTAAAGCTGCGTCCAATGGATTTCAGGAATTGCTCAAATTATATCAAAATACTAGGTAATTGTAAAGGGAAATGCGAAATTTTTTACAAAACCTGCGGAAAAAAGATTTTTTGTAAATTTTTCTTGACTTTCACAAGATAAAGTATTAAAGTATTTTTACGAGTTAGTGAGTTAAAGTACTATCGTTATATGCACGTAACGCACAGGAGGAAACTAAAAAAATGGCAGCAAATATTCATGATCATTTAACAGACCAGTTATTCAAAGCGATTCTCAGCTTAAAGGATGAGGAGCAATGCTATAAATTTTTTGAGGATATCTGTACTATCAGCGAGCTTAAGGCCATGGCACAGCGCCTGGAGGTGGCGCGCATGCTGGATGAGGGCTGTATTTACGAAACAATCGTAGAGAAAACCGGTGCCAGCACCGCAACCATCTCGCGTGTTAAGCGTTGTCTTGTTTACGGCGCTGACGGTTATAATTCTGTTATGCAAGTTATAAAAGAGGGGAAGAAAGAAGATGACTAATAAGGTATACCAGGTTCCCTACGGAACCAAGGATATTCTACCGGGAGAGATGAAGACACGCCGCGGAATCGAAAATGCGATTATCAATGTTTTTGACAAATGGGGCTATGATGAGGTAAAAACACCAGATTTTGAATATGTTGATACCTTCGGCGCTGCCGGTGCCAAAGGGGACTTCCGTTTTTTTGACCGCAGCAATAATCTGCTGGCGCTGCGCAATGATATGACGGCGCCGATTGCCCGCCTGACAGCGACACGTCTGCAGGGCGGCGAAAAGATCAAACGTCTTTGCTATCTGGCAAATCTTTACCGTTATGAAGAAATTCAGGCAGGACGGCAATGCGAATTTGAGCAGGCCGGTGTAGAAATGCTGGGTGCCAGCGGCGCTGCTGCCGATGCCGAGGTTATCGTGCTGGCAGCCGAAGCATTGCAGGCTGCAGGCTTGCAGAAGTTCGCTATCAGCCTGGGCCACGTTGATTTTATCAACGGCCTGGCGGAGGAAGCAGGCTTTGATACTGCTCAGCTGCAGCAGCTGAAGGATTGTCTGCGCCGTCATGATGCTGTGGGTATGCAGCAGATGGCAGATGCGATGGAAAATATCCGTCCGGAAATCAAGCAGCTTTTTGCCGATTTCCTCTTCCTGCAGGGCGGCATAGAGCTTTTGGACAAGGTTGCTGCAATAGTAACTAACGCTAAGTGCCAAGGCGCGCTTAATGATTTGCGCAAAATCTACAAGCTGGTGGATGCTTACGGTGCAGCAGGCTATTTGAGCTTTGACCTTGGCTTATATCGTTCGCTTGACTATTACACGGGCATGCTTTTTGAAGTGTACCTGCCGGAAATGGGTTATCCGGTGGCAGGCGGCGGACGCTACGATAAGATGATGCAGCGCTTCGGGCTGGAATGCCCGGCAACAGGCTTTGCTGTCGGCGTGGACCGCGTACTGCTGGCTTTGGAGCGCAACGGCGTTATTACCAATAACCGCACTTGGGATGTACTGGTAGCCTGGAGCGAAAGCAAGCTGCCGGAGGCGATTGCCAAAGCGACAGCATTGCGCCGCGAAGGTCGTAGTGTGAAGCTGCTGACCGAGGCTGCGGACCTGCAGGGAGCAGCGCTTGCCGTAAAGGAATATGGCTGTAAATCGTTAGTATATGTAGAATAAGCTTAAAGGAAAAAATTAGACGCATTAAGCTTATGGCTGGAAAATATAGAGGGGTATTTTTATGGACGAATACATTACTATAGCATTGCCGAAGGGCAAGCTGTTCGATAAGTCTGTACGCCTGCTGGCGAAGGTAGGCTACAGTGCCGAAAACGTTACCGAGGATTCACGCAAGCTGGTAATCAGCAACGAGGAAACCAAGGTACGCTTCATTATTGCCAAGACCGTTGATGTGCCGACGTATGTAGAATACGGTGCAGCAGATATCGGTATCATCGGCAAGGATGTGCTGCTGGAGCAGGATAAGGACGTAGTAGAGCTGTTGGATTTAGGCTTTGGCCGTTGCCGCCTGATGATGGCTGTGCCGGAGGCTAAGCGACGCGCCAAGCTGACGGATTATGCTCACCTGCGGGTAGCAACGAAGTATCCTAACTGCGCCAAGGCTTATTTCAATAAGCTGGGCATTCAGACAGAAATCGTGAAGCTCAACGGCTCGATTGAGCTTGGACCTATCGTGGGCCTGAGCGAAATGATTGTAGATATAGTAGAAACAGGGCGTACCCTGAAAGAAAATAAACTGGCGGAGGTTGATTCTATTTTTACCGCTACTGCCAGACTGATTGCCAACCGCGCCAGCTTCAAGCTGAAATTTGCGCGCTTGCACAAGCTGGTTGAGGATTTACGTATTGTTTTAAATGAGGAGGATAAATAAAATGCAGGTTACAGACGCAAGAAAGATGAGCGCAGCAGAGATTGCTGCTTTAATGAAGAAGAAGGCTTTTGATGAGGTGGAATTATCTCCGCGCATTCAGGCAGGTACGGATGCTATGTTCGGCAGACACATGACGGCAGCACAGGTTGTTGACCAGATTGTTACTGATGTGCGCAAAAACGGTGATGAAAGCCTTTTTTACTATACTAAGCTGATTGACCGCGTAGAGCTGACACCGGAAAATATCCGTGTAACCGAGGAAGAATTTGCGGAAGCGGAAGCTATTGTCAAACCGGAAGTGAAGGCTGCTTTGGAGCGTGCCATCGCCAATGTTATGAAGTTCCATGAGGAGCAGATGCCGAAAACCTGGCTTACGAACCGTCCTTACGGTTCACTGCTGGGCCAAAAGGTTACCCCGGTTGATTCCGTCGGTATTTATGTTCCCGGTGGCACTGCTGCTTATCCGTCGTCTGTAATGATGAATGCCTGCCCGGCAAAGGTAGCAGGCGTTCCCCGCATTGTGATGGCCGTACCACCCGGAAAGGACGGCAAGGTTAATCCGAACGTACTGGTAACGGCAAAATTAATCGGCGTTACCGAAATTTATAAAATGGGCGGCGCACAGGCGATTGCTGCGCTGGCCTTTGGCACCGCAACCGTACCGAAGGTAGAAAAAATTACCGGACCAGGCAATATCTTCGTAACTTTGGCTAAAAAAGCCGTTATCGGTCACGTTGATATTGATATGCTTGCCGGCCCGAGCGAAATCTTGATTGTAGCAGATGACAGCGCTAACCCGACCTATCTGGCAGCAGACCTTTTGAGTCAGGCAGAGCATGACCCGCTGGCCTGCGCTATTCTGATTACCGACAGCGAGCGCGTGGCCAACGCTGTGGGCGAAGAAATAGAAGTACAGCTGGCACAGCTGCCGCGTAAGGAAATTGCAGGTACCTCACTGCAGCAGGCAGGCAAGATTATCCTTGCCAAGGATATGCCTACCGTTATCGAAATGGCTAACCTTTCCGCACCGGAGCATTTGGAAATCATGACTAAGGCACCGTTTGAAATTATGCCGTATATCCGTAATGCCGGTGCTATGTTCCTGGGTGCTTATTCACCGGAACCGCTGGGCGATTACTATGCAGGACCGAACCACGTTCTGCCGACAGGCGGTACGGCGAAGTTCTATTCCGTACTGAACGTAGAAACCTTTATGAAGAAAACAAGCATCATTGCCTACACTGATCCGGCATTGATGGCTGCTGCTGACGATATTATTACCTTGGCTGAAGCAGAGGGCCTGCAGGCTCATGCCAACGCTATTCGTAAACGTGTGGGTAAATAAGGAGGCAGAAGATGAGTAGCTTTACTGTTCGCCAAAGTATTGAGGCGATGGAGGAATATGCCGTAGAAAGCGTGGCGGCGGATATTATTGTTAACGCCAACGAAAGCAATTACCCGCTGCCGCAGGAGATTGCGGAAAAAATTACCCAACGCACCGCGCGCTTTCCTTTTAACCGTTATCCGCCGATTAAATCGGAAAATCTGTGCGAAGTGATTGCCAAAGAGCTGGATGTGGATATTGACTGTGTAAAAATCGGCAACGGCTCCAGTGAGCTGTTGGAAAAGGCCTGCTATGTTTTTGGCGGGCCGGGCAAAAAGATTGCCGTACCTTGGCCGTCATTTTCCATGTACGGCGAGTACGCTGCTCTTTCCGACAGCGAGGAGGTACGCTATCCGCTGACAGCCGAAGGCTTTGTTGATGCTGACAGCGTTATCAGCTTTTGTAAGGAGCAGCAGCCGTCACTTTTGATTGTCTGCAATCCTAATAATCCGACAGGCAATTATAACAGCTTGGCGGCTATGGAAAAAATTCTTGCAAATGTAGACTGTCCGGTTATTATGGATGAGGCCTATATGGAATTTGCCGATGGCAAGGAGCTGGCACCGAATGATTTGCGTCCGATGCACAAGCTGTGGCTGGTAGCAGGCTCTACTTTGAGCTTGGTCGGACGCTACAGCAATCTGATGGTTTTCCGCACCTTTTCTAAGGCCTATGGCTTGGCAGGCTTGCGTTGCGGTTACGCAGTGAGTGCGCTGGGATTGGTGCGTCAGCTGGGCAAGGCTTTGCTACCGTATCATGTAAATGCCTTTACGCTGATGGCAGCTAAAACAGTTTACGAAAACAAGGAATTGTATAAAGAACGCATCAAAACCATCCGTGAGGAACGCGATAAATTTGCAGACTGTCTGAAAACCTTAGGCTTTAAGGTATGGCCTACCGCAACTAATTTTGTTACCTTCCGTGCGGAGGGAGAACTGATGCAGCAGCTTGCCAAGGCTTATGCGGCGAAATTTAGCGAAAGATTGCCGGAGCAGGCTGCAGGAGGCAAGCTGATTTTTAAGTATCTGCTGGCCAACAGTATTCTGGTGCGTGATTTCAGTACGCATCCGGTGCTGCAGGGCTGCTTGCGTATCACCATCGGCTTACCTGAAGAAAACAAGCAGATTATTGCTAAAATCACCGAGCTGTGTGCGGAGGTAAAAGCATGAGAAGCGGTAATGTAGAAAGAAAAACGCTGGAAACAGGCATTAGCGCCGAATGGTGTCTTGATGGCAGCGGCAGCTGTGAAATTAATACAGGCATCGGCTTTTTTGACCATATGCTGACGCTTTTGGCTAAGCACAGCTTCAGCGATCTGGTGCTGCATGCTGTTGGTGATTTGGATGTTGATAGTCATCATACGGTGGAGGACTGCGGGATTGTCCTCGGTCAGGCGCTGAAGGAGGCTGTAGGCGATAAAGCAGGCATTCACCGTTACGGCAACTGCTTTTTACCGATGGATGAAGCACTGGTGCAGGTGTGCCTGGATTTCAGCGGTCGTCCGTATCTTGTTTTTGATGCGGATATTCCTAAGGTGCAGCTTGGCATTTACGATGCCGAGATGACGGAGGAATTCTTCCGTGCGTTGGCAATGCAGGCAGGTCTCACGCTGCATATACGCGTGCTTTACGGCAAGAATACGCATCACATCATCGAAGCGATTTTCAAGGGCTTTGCCAGAGCGTTGGCAGAGGCAGTAGCCTTTGACAGCCGTGTGCATGGTGTTATGAGCAGCAAGGGTACACTTTAAGACACACTATAAAGCACCGTTGCTTCACACGTGTTTTGAGTTAGCATGAGGGAAAATATATGAGTAAAAAAATAACGATTATAGATTATGGCATGGGCAATCTTTACAGCGTACAGAATGCGTTGCGTTCTATCGGCGCGGAGCCTGTAGTGACAAGCGATGCTGCTGTGATTGCGCAGGCTGAAAAAATTCTGCTTCCAGGTGTGGGAGCCTTTGGCGATTGCATGGCTAACCTGGAAAAGTCGGGCCTGATTCCCGTGATTATGGACAGCCTGCACAGCGGCAAGCCTTTTCTCGGCATCTGCCTAGGCATGCAGCTTTTATTTGAGGGCAGTGACGAAGCTCCGGGAGTTAAGGGCCTGGGCTTTTTCAAAGGTCAGGTGCGCTTGCTGCATACCGAGCTGAAGATTCCGCATATGGGCTGGAATAAGCTGGAGTTGCGTAGTCCGTCCCCGCTCTTAGAGGGTGCGGAGGGTGAATACGTTTACTTTGTGCACAGCTTTCATGCGGAGCCGGAGGACAGAAGCATTATTACCTCGGTCTGTGACTATGGCATGGAGGTTACTGCTTCCGTAGGACGCGGTAAGGTACAGGCCTTCCAGTTCCATCCGGAAAAGTCGAGCAGAGTCGGCATGCGCCTGCTGAAAAATTTTGTCGAATTATGAGGGGAAAATTATGATTATATATCCTGCAATAGATATCCGCGGCGGACGCTGTGTGCGTCTGACGGAGGGACGCTTTGATGCGGAAACTGTTTTTGCCGATGACCCGGCGGAGATGGCTGCCAAGTGGGCGGCCTGCGGCGCCGAATGGCTGCATCTTGTTGACCTTGACGGTGCGCTTGCGGGCGAGGGAAAAAACCTGCCTGTGATTGAACGCATTCTTAAAACTGTAAAAATTCCGGTGGAGCTTGGTGGCGGTATCCGCAATCTGCAGGCAGTAGAAAAGCTTTTGGAGCTGGGTGTAGAGCGCCTGATTTTGGGCAGCGCTGCCGTAAAGAATCCTGAGCTTGTCAAAGAGGCCTGCGCCAAATATCCCGGACATATCGCTGTCGGTATTGATGCGAAAAACGGTGATGTAGCTATCGAAGGCTGGGGCGAGGGCAGCGGCGTTGCTGCAACCGAGCTGGCCAAGCGCATGGCAGACTACGGCGTGGCAACGATTATCTTTACCGATATCAGCCGTGACGGTATGCTCAGCGGCGTAAATGCCGAAGCGACAGCGGCGCTGGCGCGTGCCTGCGGCGTACCGATTATTGCCAGCGGCGGCGTAGCTTCGCTGGATGATATCCGCAATGTGAAAAAATACGAGAAGGACGGCGTAGCAGGCTGCATTATTGGCAAGGCAATTTATACCAGTGCCGTTAACCTGCCGGACGCTTTAAAAATTGCTGCGGCAAAGGAGGAATAAGATGCTTACGAAGAGAATTATTCCTTGTCTTGATGTTAAGGAAGGACGTGTTGTCAAGGGCACGAACTTTGTCGGGCTGCGTGATGCCGGTGACCCGGTGGAGCGTGCGGCGGCGTATGACGCCGAGGGTGCCGATGAGCTTGTTTTCCTTGATATTACTGCGACCTTTGAGGAACGCAAGGCGATGCTGGATGTTATCAGCAGAACTGCGGCCAAGGTTTTTATGCCGCTGACAGTAGGCGGCGGTATCAGCAGTGTGGAGGATATCAAAAATGCTCTGCGTGCCGGTGCTGACAAAACCTCGCTGAATTCCGCTGCCGTAAAAAATCCGCAGCTGATTGCCGACGGTGCCAAGCGGTTTGGCAACCAATGCATTCTTCTCGCAATTGATGCACGTAAATGCGGTGAGAACAAGTGGGAGGTTTATGTGCAGGGCGGGCGTAAGCCGACGGGCCTTGATGCTGTGGAATGGGCAAAAAAAGGTGTGGCGCTCGGTGCCGGTGAAATCCTGCTGACAAGCATGGATGCCGACGGCACGAAAAACGGTTATGACATTGCTCTGTCGAAGGCCGTAAGCAGTGCCGTAAATGTGCCTGTTATTGCCAGCGGCGGTGCAGGCAAGCTGGAGGATTTCTATGATGTGCTGACAGAAGGTGGCGCTGACGCTGTGTTGGCGGCCTCTGTTTTTCACTATAAAACCTTCACCATTAAGCAGGTGAAGGAGTATCTGCGTTCTCGAGGTATAGAGGTGAGGTTATAATGCAGATCGATATTTCTAAAATCAAATTTGACAGCAGAGGTCTTGTGCCTGCTGTTGTTGTAGATGTACGCACGAACGATGTTGTTATGCTGGCGTACATGAATGAGGAGTCATTGCTCAAAACATTAGAAACAGGTTATACCTGGTTCTGGAGCCGCAGCCGTCAGGAGCTGTGGAACAAGGGTGCGACTAGCGGCAATCTGCAGAAGGTTGTGGAGCTGTTCTACGACTGCGACGGTGACGCGCTGCTCGTAAAGGTAGAGCAGCAGGGGGTGGCCTGCCATACAGGTGAATATTCCTGCTTCCATAATCCGCTGTGGCATACGTCTAATCTGCCGGTGCCTGAGGTAGAAGGCCTGCCGAAGGTTATCAGCGAACTGTACCGCATGATTTTGTACAAGCGTCAGGCTGATGATGCGGAGATGAAATTCCTCATGAGCGGCAGTCAGGATAAGCTGCTGCAAAAGCTGGGCAACGAAATTACGGAAACGATTATAGCGTCCAAAAACGGCGAAAAGGATAAGGTGCTGCACGAAATGGCAGATTTGTGGTATCACTGCCTGGTGCTTCTGGCTTATCACAACATTACGCCGGAGGAGCTGCTGCGTGAGCTTGGGGGCAAGAGAGCGTAACCCGTCATAAAATAAAGAATCTGCTATGCGAAAGCGTGGCAGATTTTTTATTACCTTTGTAACAATTTTCTTCTCCTGCTATAACGCAGGATACTTTTTTTCGCTAAAGCATTACAAAAGCATTTAAATATAGTATAATGATAACATATTATTTTCTGGCACTATTTTAGGGAGAGGTGTAATTACTCATGGATGAAAGAAATAATAAACCTGTGCCGCAGCTGATAGAGGTTGAGCCAATGCAGGATGGCTACCGCTGGGTCGCAATTACGGCGATGCTGTTGGCAATCGGTATTATTCTGCACACTGTAAGTCCTAACGTCGGCGGTGTAACGCCGAATTGGACAATTGCTATGTATTCTATTGTTATTAATCTGACGCGTCCCAAGCTGTCGCAGGCTATCGGTATCGGTTTTATCGCCGGCCTGACGCTGGTTCCGTCCTCAAAATCGGCTTTCCCGCTGGGCAACGTTGCCAGTGAGCTGGCTGGTGCGACTGTCTGCTGCCTTTTGGTTGAGGCTATGTTCAAAGCAGGTATCAGCGAATGGAAGCTGCGTCCTTTTATCACCGGCTTTGTTGCCACGGTGACCAGCGGCGGTCTGTTTACTTTTATCTTGAAGCTTATTTTGGGCTTGCCGCTGCACGTATGGATTTATGCTATGCTGCCGGTTGTTGCGATTGTAGGCCTGCTCAATGGGCTGATAACCTTCTTCCTGTACGCTCCCGTGCGGAAGCTGTTTTACTTTCAGGAGGATGAAAAATAATGGAAAGCGTAATCAACGTAGAGAATTTTTACTTTGCCTATAAAAAATCGGATCTGGTGCTGCGTGATATCAACTTTGAAATAAAAAAAGGCAGCTTCACCGTTATCACCGGACCGAGCGGTGCCGGCAAGACAACGCTGTGCAAGGCTATGACCGGTATCGTTCCCTATTACATGGGCGGACGCTACAGCGGCGATGTTAAAATTAACGGCGAAAGCACTAAGGGCAAGCGCGTCAGTGATATTGCTATGCGCGTGGGCTTTATTATGGAAGATTACGAAAGCCAGCTGGTTTCTCTGACTGCCGGCGAGGAAATCGCCTTCAGTCTGCTTAACCACGGTTTTGCGCCGCAGGAGGTTGAAGAGCGCACCAGACAGGCACTCGAGGATGTAGGCCTGCCGGGGCGTGAAAGCTATCAGCTCGACGAGCTCAGCGGCGGTCAGCGTCAGCGTCTGCTTTTGGCTGCAACGCTTGCCGTGCATCCGGAGATTATTGTGCTGGATGAGCCTGTATCCGCAATGGACCCGGACGGTGCACGTTCCCTGTATAAGCTGGTAGATAAAATCCATAAGCAGTATGGTACAACAATTATTGCTGTTGAGCATCGCGTGGATTATGTGCTGCCTTACGTAACGGATATGATTGTACTGAACGAGGGCGAGCTGGTGGCGGCTGATGCCTTTGAGGCTGCTGCTCCTAAAATGTACGAAAATCCTGCATTGCGTCCGCTGCTGCCGTCGCTGTGGCAGATTAAGCTGGGTCTGGAAGAAAAGCTGGGCGTGGATTTGGGCGATTGGCGCAGCGAAGAGGATGCGCTGGCTGATTTTCGCACCTATGGGATTGTTGCGGCAGAAGGGAGAGCTGACTGATGTTAGAAGCAAAGGATGTCAATTTCGCTTATATGCGTGGACAGCCTGTAATCAAGGATATGGATTGCAAGATAGAGGACGGAGAGTTTGTGGCGCTGTTGGGACATAACGGCAGCGGCAAAACAACCTTGAGCCGTCTGTTTATGGCATTGTGCCATCCGCGCAGCGGACAGGTTTTTGTTGACGGTGAGGATATCGTTAAGCGTGAGCCGGCAGATTTGGCCGATAAAATCGGTTACGTATTCCAAAACCCGGACCTGCAGATTTTAGAGGATACTGTATTTGATGAGGTTGCTTACGGTCCGCGTGCCAAAAAGCTGACGGAGGCAACTATAGAGCGTCAGGTAAACGAAGCGCTGGAGGCTATGGGCTTGACAGAGCTGAAGGGTGAGTACCCGCGCCTTCTGTCCTTCGGTCAGAAGCGACGCCTTGGCGTTGCGGCGGCACTGGCACTTAATCCGCGCACGCTGATTCTGGACGAAATTACTAATGGCCAGGACGCGCTGGAAAAGGAAGCTATGATGAGCTACCTGCAGGCAATCAATGAAAAGCGCGGTATTACGATTGTACTGATTTCGCATGATATGGATATTGTACGTCGTTACGCTAAGCGTGCAATTGTACTGCATTACGGCAAGCTGGTTTACGACGGTACGCCGGCGAAGCTGTTTGACGGCAGCCAACCGGTAGAGCGCTGGGGTCTGTGCCGTCCTACGGTAGCAGCCTTGGCTGCGGCCCTGGGCATTGAGGCCGCAACTGCCGAAGAATTTTGCAAGCAAGTTATTTGTAAGGAGGGAAGCAGATGAAGCTGACAGCCTTTACACAGATTATAGTTACTTTGGCGGTTACTGCCTGGGTTTTCATTCTGCCGGTAGAAGCGGTAGCCACGATTCTTGTTTTGGAGCTGGCGCTGCTGCTATACATTAAGCATGACAGAATGACGATGGCTGCTATCGGCGGCCTGGCAGTTTTCACCGGTATGATGATTTTACTGCAGCTGCTTTTCGGCTCACCGCTTGATGTATCGCTTACCGGCGGCCTGCGTATGCTGGTTATGACGATGGCATTTTTGTGCCTGTTGGCAGCGAGCCGAATTCAGGACATTGCCAAGGCTTTGGTAGACCGTTTTCATATGCCCTGCGAATATGCCTTCATGCTGACTACGGCGCTGCGCTTTGTGCCTAACTTCCTTACCGATAGTGGAATTACGTTGGATGCGCAAAGCTGTCGCGGTTATTCCAATCGTGGCAATATGTTCAAGCGCTTCTTCGCTTATCTGGTTGTTATCCGACCGCTGGTTATGCGTGCGGTAGCAAAATCAGAAACACTGGCGCTTTCTATGGAGCTGAAGGGCTTTGGAGGCAACACCTATAAGAATATGCCGCCGGCACCGCTGCGTTTTGCAGATATTTTCGTACTCCTTTTGGTAGTAGTGCTGAGTACTTATCCGCTGTGGACTAAATACCTTTAAAAAAATAAAGAACTGCGAAAGCTCTGTGCAGTGTATTGCTGTACAAAGCTTTAGCAGTTCTTTTTTTGTTGCGTAAGCAATCTTTATTCTCCCTTGGTCTGGAATTCGGCAATGGCAGGATTAATCAATGCCATATAATAACCGGCGACAACCTCGGGATCGGGATTCATTTTGTTTTTGAGCCACCAGCGTATCATGCCGACAAAGCTGCTGGTGAGGCTGTTGATTAAGAAGTCCTCCGGCACTCTTTGCGAGTATTCATCGTAGGAACCGCTCATCTTGATGCTGACGTTCTGCAGCATGTAATCGCGGAAGAAGCCTAAGAACAGCGTACCGTCATCGTAATTGATGATGCCCAGGTAGTATTCGCGTTTGTCGCGCAGGTGATAGAGAATATGCGTAATACGTGTTTCCGTGTTTTGCGGCATATCGGAAAAATTATGTGTGGAGCAGGGAGGGATAACCGGACTGAAGATATGGTCGAAAAGCTCAAAGCAGATTTGGCGCGCCAGGTCATCTTTTGTTTCGAAGTGGCTGTAAAAGGTACTGCGTCCGACATCGGCTGCATCGATGATATCCTTAACGCTGACTTTTTCATAGCTTGTTTTGGTAAGCAATTTAACAAAGGCATCGATAATTGCCTGTCTGGTCTTTTTTTGTCTTCTGTCCATAGTATGCCTTGCTCCTTTCCCGATAATGTACATTTTATGAAAAGTGTTCATTAAAGCACGAATCTCGATTTTTGTAGATAGATTTTTCACCAAAATTAGATTATCATATACATAGAGTTTAGTCAAGAACTTGACTTCGCTTCATGATATACTCATACTCATCAAAAAACGTAAAAGGCGTCCGGCGGCAAACGGACGCTTTTTGCGTTGTGCGCAAAAATACAAAACCCCGCGGCCTTACAGACTGCGGGGTTTTGTATTTGATGAGTATTGAGTAGAAAAAAGGGTTGAGCTGTATATCTTGTGTTGCCGCACAAGCTACAGAGTATGTTGTAAAAAGCTCCTAGGGGATGAAGCTTTTTACGGTTATATTGAAGGGAAAGAGGATTAATTAGTTTTTACTATTTTTGCCTTGCGTTAATCCTGAGGCGGTTGGGGGAATTCACCGTTGTGATGTCTGAAGCCGCGGAATTCGCCTTTGTGGTGCTTTTGCGGCAGCGGTCTGTTGGCTCTTACAGCTTCACGCTGCTCGGGTGTCATACTTTGCAGGCGCTCGTGACGTGCTTTGCGCTGTGCCATATCGTCCTTGATGAACTGCTGTACTTCTGCCTTTTGGGCGGGAGTGAGCTTAGCCATTGTTTCCTTGGCGTGCTTTTCATGAGCTTCCTTGCGCTCTTTGCGCATTTTTTCTACAGCCTTTTCACGTTGCTCGGGCGTCATGCTTTTCCATTCCTCGCGCATTTTTTGGAATTTGGCACGCTGCTCCGGGGTGAGCTTGTGGCCTTGGCGATGCATTCTGTGAACCGGCGGCGGGCAGGGACGGTCTGCGTCGTTTTCATGCAGAATAGCGTTTACGCGCTCGCTCATAGAAGGCTGCGGCTGGGAATCTGCAGAGGCAGCAAAAGCGCTGGCGCAGAAAGCCGTCAAAACTGTACCGGTAACGAGAATTTTTTTCATGTTCAACATTAGAATCACTCCTTATATTTTTATTGCTTATTAATCTTATACAGCAGTTAAGGAATTGCTTTTGGTTGTTCCTTAACTTTGCTTACATTGTACAGGCATATTATGACTTTTTTATGTTTTTAGACTTAATTTAAGCTGAAAAATATCTTTTTTTGCGTCATACTTTTAACACACATAGACGTTAAAATGTAATATAATAAAAGAAAGGTGACATAAGGAGGCTTTGCGATGAAAAAGATACTTATCGCTGATGATAATAAACAGATTACGACAATTTTATCCGGCTATGCCAAAAAGGAAGGCTTTGAGCCGGTTATTGCTCTGGACGGAGCAGAGGCGCTGGATAAATATCTGCAGTATGAAAATGAAATTGCTGTTGTGCTGCTGGATGTTATGATGCCGGAGATAGACGGCTTTGAGGTTTGCCGCCGTCTGCGCAAGGAATCCATGGTACCGATTATTATGATTACGGCGCGTGGTGAGGATTATGATAAGATTATGGGCTTGGATATCGGTGCGGACGATTATGTGATTAAGCCGTTCAGCGCACCGGAGGTGATGGCCCGCGTGCGTGCGGTACTGCGTCGCTTGGGTGCGCAGGAGCCGGCGAATGCTCAGACTCTTTCTTACGCAAATCTGTACATTAATCTGGAAAAGTATGCAGTGCAGATTAACGGCGAAGAGGTACCGTTGACAAAAAAGGAAATTGAGCTTTTGTGGACGCTGGCGAAAAATTCTACGAAGGTTTTCAGCCGTGATAATCTGCTGGACAGTATCTGGGGCTATGACTATTTCGGTGACAGCCGTACTGTTGATTCGCATATCAAGCGCCTGCGCGCCAAGCTGGATAAGTACGAGCATCCGCTATGGGAAATCAAAACTATCTGGGGCGTAGGCTACCGCTTTGAGGGACACAAGGATGAATAATAAAATTGCGTTAAAGCTGACACTGTATTTTTCGGCAGTGCTGCTTGTTTTTGCGTTGATTATCGGCGGTGTATTTTACCAGTTCTTCAAGCAGCAGACGGTTGAAATCAAGGAAAAGGAAATGCGTCTGCGCGCGGAAAAGATTGCGGAAGTGCTTGGTGATAATATGGCGCGGATGGAAAGCCGCCATGGTGACGGTATTGCCAACAGCAGATTTATCAGCTATCTGGATAATGTGACGCAGGAAATAGTCTGGGTGGTGGACAGCAACCGTCAGCTGAGCATCAATAAGGATAGGGTGCAGCGTCAGCGCAGAGATGTGCAGAAGCATCATGAGCATAGCGGTTTTGGCCTTTTCAAACGTCAGATGCCGCCGATTGCCTGGAAGGAACCGCCTAAGACTCCTAAGGAGGCCTACGAAAGACTGCCGGTTCAGGTCAAGGAAAAGGTTGAGGATGGCTTTAACGGCAAAGAGTTTATTATCGAGGAATATAATCCTATGCTTGACGGCATAATGCTGACAGTAGGCAGACCGATTTATGACAGCCAGGGGCAGGTAAAGGCTGTGCTTTTGCTGCATTCTCCGGTAGCAGGCTTGCAAGACGCTATCTGGTCCGGCCTGCGCATTCTGCTTATCAGCCTGCTGGTGGCAATGGCTTTGGGTATGCTGCTTTCGGTAGTGCTCAGCTGGCGCTTTACCGGAACGATTGAGAAGATGAAAAATATTGCCGAGCGCTTGGCGGAACGTGATTACACCGCCCGCACCGATATTAAGCAGAATGACGAAATCGGCGAGCTGGCGCGTACGCTGGATATTTTGGCGGAACGTCTGGAGCTGGCAGATGCCGAAAGCCAAAAGCTGGAAAAGCTGCGCCGCGAGTTTATTGCCAACATTTCGCACGAGCTGCGTACGCCTGTGACGGTTATCCGCGGCAGCTTGGAGGCCTTGCGTGACGGTGTGGTTACGGAAAAGGCCGATGTTGAGGAATTTCATGAGCAGATGTATAAGGAAAGCCTGTTTTTGCAACGTCTGATAAATGACCTGCTGGATTTGTCACGTTTGCAGAATACAGATTTTCCGATTGAAAAGGCTCCATTGAACTTTGTCGATGTTATGCATGACGCAGTGCGCAGCGGCAGGCAGCTCGGTGCTGATAAAAAGCTGCAGATTACAGGCAGCGCGGATAAGGATATTTACATGCTGAACGGTGATTACGGACGCTTGCGGCAGATGCTGATGATCTTTTTGCATAACAGCATCAAGTTTTCTCCCGAGGGCAGCGAAATCAAGCTGGAGCTGGCAGACAACAGGCTTAAGCTCACAGATCATGGCTGCGGTATTAAGGAAGAGGATATTCCGCATGCCTTCGACCGTTTTTATAAAGCGCGCAACGAGCATAATAAGAGCGGTAGCGGGTTGGGACTGGCAATTGCCAAGCAGATTGCGCAGCGTCATGATATGCAGCTTCAGCTGCAGAGCAAGCTGGGCGAGGGTACGACAATTATTATTACTTTGCCGCCTGAGCTGAAGGAAAAGGAGTATGCAGATGAATAAGATGAATTACGGCTGTGAGGGATTATGCGTTGTTATCAGCGGCGGCACGTCAGGTATCGGTTTGGCGGCGGCACAGCGTTTTTTGGCAGACGGTGCGCGTGTATATATTTTGGGGCGCTTCAAGGAGCGTGGCGCACAGGCATTGCGTTATCTGGATGAACAGACGGGAAAGCAGGCAGTGTATATTTCCTGTGACGTGACGAAGCAGGCTGAATGCAAGGCTGCTGTGGCAAAAATTGCTGAGCAGGAAGGCAGGCCTGACTGGCAACTGGATATTTTGGTCAACAGCGCCGGCTTTTACCGCGAGCAGCGTCTGGAGCAGATGACGGAAGCAGATTTTGATGCGATGATGAATGTCAACGTTAAAGGCATGATGTTCTTGACGCAGGCAGCGCTGCCTTATCTGCGCAGTAAAAGCAGTGTGGTGAATATTGCCTCCGATGCTGCTGTCAGCGGTAATTACGGCTGTGCGCTTTATTGCGCGACCAAGGGTGCGGTGGTGGCGTTCACCAGAGCCTTGGCGCTGGATTTGGCACCGTCGGTGCGCGTGAACTGCGTTTGCCCGGCAGACGTGGATACTCCGCTGCTGGCGCAGCAGCTTGCTGACGCGAACGGCGGTTATACACTGGCAGATGTGGCGGCAGCCTATCCGTTGCAGCGGATTGCTGCAGCCGGTGAGATTGCTCACGTAATCTGCAGTCTGGCAGCGCCTGCAAACAGCTTTATGACCGGCAGCGTTGTGACAGTTGACGGCGGTCTGACAGCCGGATAAATATTGTAAATATTGAATTGCGGTAAAGCAGGCAGAAAACAGGTAAAGAAATTTTCTTTGCCTGTTTTTTATATACGCAAACGTATATAAGTGATATAATTAATGTATTAAAGTATAAAAAATACGGGAGGGTATTTTTATGGATAAAATGCAGCCAATCGGCGTACTTGATTCGGGAGTCGGCGGTCTGTCGGTTTTGAAATGCCTGCATCAGATGCTGCCGCACGAGGATTTTATTTATGTGGGTGATACTGCGCGTACGCCTTACGGCACCCGTACTGAAAAAGAAATCCGCAGTTTTGTGGGAGAAATAATCGATTGGCTGACAGCCAAAAACGTTAAGCAGGTAGTTATAGCCTGCAATACGCTGACGATGCTTGGTGTAGACAGTCTGCGGGGGTCGCATCCGTTCAGGGTTGTCGGGATGTCCAAGGGGGCGCAGCAGCTGCTTGCGGCCAGTCCTCATAAGAAAATCGGCGTGTTGGCAACGCAGTTTACTATTGCCAGCGGTTTGCATAAAAAAGCTATTCTTGCTGCAGACCCGCAAGCGCAGGTTTATCCGGTGGCTTGCCCCAAGTTTGTGCCGCTGATTGAGGGCGAACAGTTTGACAGCCCAGAACTGCAGCAAGCTATCGCCGAGTATACCGAGCCTTTTAAAAAAGCGGGCGTTGAGGCAGTGATTTTATCCTGCACGCATTATCCTTTTATCAAAGAACAAATCGAAGCCGATTTAGGGCCGAAGGTAAAAGTGCTTGACCCGGCGGCTGCCACCAGTGCCGACGCTATTGTAGCACTTAAGGAGGAAGGTTTACTGCGTACAGAAGGCAAGGGACATCTGCAGGTTTGCTGCACAGCTGATCTGGCAAGAGTTGAGCGCTTGGCAGGCAGAATGTTGCCTGTAGACGATTGCGATTTTTCTTTAATCGATTTAAAGAAAAATTGATTGCATAACTTTTATTCCTTTCAAAAAAGAAGCAGGAATTTTCTTTTTAATGTCTAATTTATAATAATTAAGAGTGAGAAAAGGCTTGCTTTTTTGGTGGCTTGCTATGCGAGCTGCCTAATAGGTATTTATGTTACTGAATGCCGATTTTATGAAACTGTGAAAGCGGTATTTATATTTTCGCAGCTATGTCATCTGTCTATGTCGGATGACTGGTTACGCAAATGCTATTATATTCAAAAATAATATAAAGAAAGGTGGTAGCTGTGGAAAAGCAGGGAGTATTGAACGATAAAAAAATTGTAGGCTCGCCTATGGTGCATATGACATGTCTTGCTCTGGTGCTGTTTGCATTCTGGATGGTTTTGTCAGGCAGAACAGAAACAAAATTTGTCATATACGGTATCCTCACAGCTGTAGTGACGACTTGGGTTACATACCCGCTTCTGCTGGTCCCGAATAAGGACGGCAGTAAAAAGTATTATGTTTTCGGTTTTTCAATTCCGAAAATGATTATGTACTTTTTCTGGCTGATGTGGCAGCTGGTGCTCGCCAATATTGACGTGCTGCTGGCAACTACAGGTCAGGAGCTGAACATTGATCCTAAGGTTGTCCGCTTCCGCTTCAAGGCCGACAATCCTATGGCATCTGTTATTTTGGCGAACTCAATTACGCTGACACCCGGTACGGTAACAATGAATGTTACTGACGATGGTGTGTATGAGATTCATGCACTGACCGTTGGTGCGGCCGCAGGCGTGCTTGACGGCGGCATGCAGAAAAAGGTTGCTGATTTATACGGCGAAAAATTTGATTTTGCAGTAGTAGAGAGTGAGGAATGATTATGCAGATTATATTTTATATTATGATGGTAGCCATTCTTCTGATCATCGGCACAATGCTGCAGCGCTTGTTTAACGGGCCGACAATTTTTGACAGAATGAACGCCTTGGGCGTTATCGGTGCTGATACAATTCTATTATTGGTACTTTTCGGCTATATTGACAAACGTCCGGATATGTATGTTGATATAGCGATTTCTTATGCAATTTTAGGCTTTATCGGCTCGCTGATTGTAGCTAAATTTATAGGAGGTAAAAGGATATGATTGAACAATTCGGTTTTACCTCCCTGCGCGAAGTTATCGCTGCGCTGTTCCTGTTAAGCGGCCTGGTATTTTTCGTCGGCTCGGCTATCGGTATGCTGCGCCTGCCGGACTTCTATTCCAGAATCCATGCCTCCGGTAACAGTGAAACTCTTGGCTGTACGCTTTCCTTTATCGGTCTGATGATTTATGAAGGACCTACACTGACAGCGGCAAAGATGGCTTTTGTATTTTTACTTGTTTTTATGGCGAATCCGATCGGCTCGCATATTCTGAGCAAGGCAGCCTATAAATCCGGACATCCTGTCTGGACACTGCAAAGCAAGGGCGCCAAAAAGCTTGTCGGTCTGGAAAAAGCAGACCATAGTGCTGATGAGCCTGTAGGTCATATCCGTAAAAAGTCTGTAAAAACAAATCGTAATCATGTACATAAATATCATAAGAAGAAAGGAGATAAATAAAATGGAGATTTATACTATTGAAGCTCTTTTACTTGTCTTCCTGATTCTCATTACCTGTGCAGTTATTTTCTGCAAGGATATTCTTAGTGCTGCGATTATCTACAGTGCGTTCAGCTTCTGTGCTGTGCTGCTGTATCTGATGATGGGCTCCCCCGACGTAGCCTTTACGGAGGCTGTTATCGGTACGATTTCTACCATCTTCTTCGTAGCTTCGTTGAAAAAAATTGATAGGTGGTGTAAATAATGCGTGGATTAGTTGCTGTTATCCTGGCGATTATGACAGGCATGTTTTGCTCTGTCGTAACCTATCTGCCCGAAATTGGTGACGCGAACACTGCGCCTAACCAGCATGTTACTCCGACCTATATCTCCCGTAGTGCGGAGGATACAGGCTCGCCCAATATCGTAACGGGCGTCATCATCGACTATCGTGGCTTCGATACTATGTGGGAAACCTCGGTAATGTTCCTCGCCGGTCTGACAACGGTGCTGGTGCTGACCAGCAATCCGGTAGGACGCAGACCTGAGGAAGAGCCGGAGGATCCGGAGGAAGGAGAGATTATCAAATGAAAGAACCATTTGGCGGTCTTATCCTGAATGTGGCCTTCAGAATGCTGGTGCCGTTCACGATTACCTACGGCATTTACGTTCTCTGCCTGGGTGAGTTTTCTCCGGGCGGCGGCTTCCAGGCAGGCGCATTGCTTTCTGTAGGCGTGCTGCTTGCACGTCTTATCCTGGGCTTTGATACAAAGTTCAATGTCTTAGGCAAAACCTCTGTTGTTCTTGCCGGCGTGGGCACCTTCCTGTATGCTTTTACCGGTTGGCTGACATTGTTCGGCGGCGCAGACTTTTTCCTGAACTACAATTATATGCCGATTCATATGGAGCCGCAGCATGAAATGCATGCCATGGGTATTTTCCTTATTGAAATCGGTGTTGCCATCTGCGTAATGATGACAATTATTAATCTGCTTGATGCAATCGTGAAAAGGGGTGACGAAGATGGAAGTGCTCAATGAGTTTTTGAAAACAAAAGGCATTTATTCCCTGGTCATGATTCTTTTCTTCCTGGGTGTGTATGGCATGGTCCTCAGCAAAAACTATATGAAGAAGCTGATGGCGATGAACGTTATGCAGGTTGCCGTAATCTATTTTTATCTGTGTTTTGCACAGAAGGATGGCGCAATGATTCCTATCCAGAACGGCCTGACAACAGATCCTAATGCTTACATTAACCCTCTGCCGCATGGCCTGATGCTGACAGCAATCGTTGTAAGCCTTGGTACTACAGGCGTAGCAATTGCACTCCTCATGCGTATTAAAGAAATCTACGGTTCTGTTGAAGAAGTAGAGGTATTGAGGAGGGCTAGTAAATGACACAACATGCTCCCGTCCTAATTGTACTTTTACCTCTGACAGCATCGTTGCTGTGTATGTTATTTTCCCGTATCAGTAAAAATTTAGGTTCCTGGATAGTTATGGCTTCTATCGCCGGTGCCTTTGCCAATGCCTGCATCGTACTGCAAAGAGTGTTGGAGTCCGGCGGCAAAACCTGGCATTACTGGATGGGTGGTTGGGAACCGCCAATCGGTATTGAATTTGCTCTTGATCCGCTGAACAGTATTCTGGCAGTAGTGGTAACGTTTATTTCCCTGATGGTTTCGCTTTACAGCCGTCCGTTCGTCAAGGATGAGGACTGGCTGCATGTAGGCGGCTATTATACATTGTTCGGCTTGTTAACGGTTGGTCTTTCCGGTATGATTATCACCGGTGACGTTTTTAACCTCTATGTATATCTGGAGATTATGTCACTTTCCGGTTACGGTCTGATTGCCCTTGGCGGCAGAAAGTCAATGCTGGCAGCCTTCCGTTACCTGTTAATCGGTACCATCGGTGCTTCTCTGTATCTGCTTGGTGTCGGTTATCTGTATGCTATGACAGGTACTCTGAACATGGCTGACCTTGCTGCACGTGTAGTTCCGCACCTGAATTCGCCGCTGTTTGCAATTGCTGTAGCCTGCTTTATCATCGGCTTCGGTATCAAGATGGCGCTGTTCCCGCTGCATGGCTGGCAGCCTGATGCCTACACCTTCGCTCATCCGGGCGCTGCTGCTTTTATTGCAGGCTGCATGAGTAAGGCTCCGGCATATGCTTTAATTCGTTTTGTATACTATATCTTTAAGGTTGATAACCCTGTAGTTCAGAGTGCGCTCAACGTTTTGGGCATTCTCGGTGTAGCAGGTATTCTGATCGGTTCTATTATGGCGATGGCTCAGTATGACTTCCGCCGTATGCTGGCATATTCCTCTGTGGCACAGATCGGTTATATTGCTATCGGTCTGGCAATGGGTAATATGTACGGCTTCATCGGCGCTGTGCTGCACGCTATCAACCATGCTTTTATGAAGAGCAGCCTCTTCCTGGTTATCGGCGGTATTGAGTATCGCTTCGGTGAGGTCAATCTGTACCGCTTAGGCGGCATGAACAAAAAGATGACTATCAGTACGATTACCGTGCTGCTGGCTTCTCTGTCTATGATCGGTCTGCCTCCGACCTGCGGCTTCTTCAGTAAATGGTATCTTATGCTTGGTGCCTACACCGGCGCACAGTACTTCTACATCGCTGTACTTGTTATCAGCTCCCTGCTGAATGCAATTTATTTCTTCCGTATTATTGAGCAGATGTTTATTCAGCGTGAAGCTTCGCTGACCGAGGTACATCCGCATAAGGGCAAGCTGGGCTTACCGCTTTCCATGGTTATCCCGATTCTCGTCGGCGGTATCATGATTCTGGTACTTGGCTTCTGCAGTGTTGACATCGTTACCGATGTCGTTAAGTTAGGATTGCCGGAGGTGTTTCTGAGATGACTATTTTAGATTGCAGACCATTTCTGGCGGTTGGTGTATCTTTTATAGCTGCTGTACTTATCGCGTTCAGCAGACGCTGGCCTAACCTGCGTGAAACCTGGAGCGTTATCGCTTCCGTGCTTAAATTCGGTATCATTCTGTCGATGCTGCCTGCTGTTCTCGATGGCAATCAGTATCAGTGGACGCTGTGCCAAATTACCGATACCGTGGGACTGACGCTGCGTACCGATCCGGCCGGCATGATTTTTGCGGTGCTCGCTTCGATGCTGTGGGTACCGATGAACTTCTATTCCATCGGCTATATGCGCTGCAATAACGAAAGCGAGCAGACCGGTTACTTTGCTGCTTTTGCTATCTGCATGAGTGCCGTAATGGGCATTGCGATGGCCGAAAACCTGTTGACCTTCTTCATCTTTTACGAGCTGCTGACTCTGGCAAGCTATCCGCTGGTACTGCATAAGCGTAACCAGGAAGCATTGATGGCCAGCCGTAAGTATTTGATTTATACCTTGATTTCCGGTCAGCTTTTCCTGGCCGGCGTTATCGCTGTTTACTGCATTAGCGGTACGATGGACTTTACTCCCGGCGGTTTCCTGACTACCGACATGGCTCCGAGATGGGTGCTGCAGGCTATCTTCGTACTGATGATTTTGGCAGGCTCCGTAAAGGCTGCGGTTATGCCGCTGCATGGCTGGCTGCCGGCAGCAATGATTGCGCCGACTCCGGTATCTGCATTACTGCATGCCGTTGCTGTTGTTAAGACCGGCGTTTTCGCCGTACTGCGTATCATCGGCTTCGTCTTTGGTCCGAAGCTGTTGGCGGAAATCGGTGTCGTTGATGTATTGGCGTGGGCTGCTGCGGCAAGCATTATCATTTCTTCGCTTATAGCTCTGCGTCAGGACCATTTGAAACGTCGTCTGGCGTTCTCCACTATCGGCCAGCTTTCCTACATCGTGTTAGGTGCTGCGCTTATTTCTCCGCTGAGCATCAAGGGTGCTTACCTGCATCTGGTAGCTCATGCTGTTATGAAAATTACCCTCTTTATGTGCGCCGGTCTGATTATCGCGCGTACACACAGAAACAATATCAGTGAGCTGTATGGCATCGGCAAGAAGCTGCCGGTAACAATGGCCTGCTTCACGATTGCTTCTCTTGGTATCGCCGGTACGCCGTTCCTCGTTGGCTTTGTCAGCAAATGGAATCTGGCACTTGGCGCTTTGCAGGCAGGCAAGCCTCTGTACATTCTCGTCTGGGTTGCCAGTGCGCTTCTGGCTGCCGGCTATCTGATGCCTGTTGTACAGATGGCATACTTCCGCAAGGACCCGCAGGAGGAGTTCCGTGAATATGGCGATATCAGCTACTCGATGCTGATACCTATCTGTGTTACAACTATTATCGCTGTTGTCCTCGGTATCGTGCCGGATATTTATCCGCACTTCTATGAGCTGGCAACAATGGCCTCCAACGCTATTTGCGCAGGCTGGAACGGAGGTTGGATGTAATGAGCAAGAAAACTGTTTACATGATAGCTGCTGCCGTGCTCGTGCTTTCCACAATCGGAGAGCTTTGCGGTGTACATCTGCACAGTCCTGCGTGGTGGCCGCTGCCGTTTGGCTATGATATTTTCTTCGGCTTTTTCGGTTGCTGGCTGCTGATTATTCTGGCAAAAATTATCATGACGCCGCTGCTGCAGCGTGATGAAACCTACTATGATGATCCTAAGGGAGGTGAGGACGATGAGTAATCTGCTTCATCCCGGTCTGATCCTCATTGCCGTGGGCGTTCTTGCGGTACTTGTGCCGAAAATGCTGCGTAAGTTTATTTTGGCTATAGGTCCGTTCTTTGCCCTCTTTGCTGCACTTTCTATGCCGGTTGGCACAGATTTGAGCATTGAGTTTTTTGGTACAGGCTATCACTTGGGCTACATGTTTGTAGATAAGCTCAGCTACGTGTTCTGCATGATTTTTGCGCTGATGGCTTGCATCGGCGGCATTTATTCCTGTCATAACGAGAACCGCATGGAAGCATTTTGCTCCATGTCCTACGCCGGCTGTGCTCTTGGTGTAACACTGGCTAAGGATTGGCTGACGCTGATTTTCTTCTGGGAAGCACTTGCCGTAACCTCTCTGTTCTTGATCTGGTGCCGCAATACTCCTCAGTCCCGTCGCGCAGGCCTGCGCTATCTTTTGGTGCACATGTTCGGCGGTAACCTGCTGCTGCTCGGTATCTTCCTGAAGGTTGGCAGCGGTGATTCTCTGATTGCAAATCTGTCTAAGGCTCCGCATGACCTTGCTTTCTGGGCAATTTTAATCGGTGTAGCTGTTAATGCGGCAATTCCGCCGGTTAATGCCTGGTTGGTTGATGCTTATCCCGAAGGCACGATTACAGGCAGCGTATTCTTAAGCTCCTTTACTACGAAGGTTGCTGTTTACGCTTTAATCCGTATCTTTGCCGGAACAGATTTCCTGATGGGCTTTGGCTGCTTTATGGCGCTTTACGGTGCTGCCTATGCGATTATGGAAAACGATATGCGTCGGCTGCTCGGTTACCATATTATCAGCCAGGTCGGCTTCATGGTTGCCGGTGTAGGCGTTGGCACTGCGATGGCACTGAATGGTGCTGCGGCCCATGCCTTCTCGCACATCCTGTATAAATCCCTGCTCTTCATGTGTGCCGGTGCGATTATCTATGCAACTGGTATCCGTAAGATTAACCAGCTCAGTGGTATGGCGAAAAAGATGCCGTTTGTGGCTGTGTGCTTCTTTGTAGCGGCGTTCTCCATTTCCGGTGTACCGTTCTTCAACGGTTTCATCAGCAAAACGATTACGATTGCCGCTGCATCCGCTGCCGGTTATGATTGGGTATATACACTGCTGGAGCTTGCCAGCATAGGTACTTTCTTATCCATTACCTTGAAGATGGGTTACTTCATCTTCCTGCGTGATGCCGATAAGAATGTAGAAATTAAAAATCCTCTGCCGAAGAATATGTATCTCGGCATGGGCTTCGGCGCAGCGCTCTGCTTCCTGTACGGCGTATATCCGGATCTGCTGTATCGTTATCTGCCGTTCGGTTATCCCGATTACCAGCCGTTCACTGCAGCACATATGCTGAGCTACGTAGAAATTCTTGTCGTAACTATGGTTCCGTTTATGATGTTCCTGCCGCGCATGGAGCCTCATACAGCGCTCAGCCTCGATACAGACTGGTTCTACCGTAAGCCGATTAATTTTGTCATCGTCCGTATCAGCATGCTGCTGTGTGCAATCAGCGGCGGCCTGGGCAGTGCTTGGGGCGTACTGTACGAAAAGTTTATGGACCTTACGAGCAATCCGATGGATTTCCTCGATGCTAAACCGTTCCGTAAACGCACGCATTATAATCCTGAAAACTACCGTACATCTATCGCTGACCCGATGATGATTACCCTGACGGTGCTGGTAAGCAGCATTGCTTACTTCATTGCTACTTTGTAATTTAATTGATAACAGAATAGCTGTTTCTGAAAAGTAGTTACTGCGACGTTATGTCATAGTAACTGCTTTTTTCATCACTTTAATGATTATTTGCTATTATTTTTTAGCTCTAAAGTAGTGTAGTATAGAAATGAAATTCGCTTAGTAATATAGGAAAGGAGCTAAAATAAATGGAGATTAGTCAGTTAGAGTACTTTGTAATTCTGGCGCGGATAAAACATTTTACCAAGGCAGCACGTTCGGTAGCAATTACGCAATCGGCACTCAGTCATTCGATAGGAAAACTGGAACGTGAGTTGAACGTATCCCTATTTGATCGTACAGAACAGGGAGTGTTTTTGACATCGGCGGGAGAATATTTTTTGTCGCATGCTGAAAAAGCCCTCAACGAATTAAAAAAAGGACAGAAAGAACTGAAAGAGATGAATGACCCTAAAAAAGGTCTCATTCATTTTTCTTTTATTCATTCGTTAGGGACAGATTTAATACCTTCACTGGTGGCAGGTTATGGAAAATTGCATCGCCATGCCCGGTTTGTCCTGACACAAAATAATTCAGTCTTTCTGACCAGTAATCTGCTGGAAGGAAAGGATGATATGTGCCTTTGTCCGCCGTTGATGAACATGGAAAATATTATCTGGGTATATTTATATTCTGAAGAACTTTTTGCTGCGGTTCCGCAGGGGCATCGGCTGGCTGGACGCAAATCTCTCATGATGCGGGATCTGGCAGGTGAACCGTTTATGTCTTTAAAACGTTCTTATAATTTACGTCTGCTTTCGGAACAGCTTCTTGCTCAGGCGGGGATAACTCCTAATATCATTTATGAGGGAGATGATGTACATACTTTGGCAGGCCTGATCGCTTCGGGTATGGGAGTTTCCATTTTACCTAAAATCACTACTATTGTGCTGCCGGATGTGGTATTCATTCCGTTTACGGATGTTTCCTGTAAACGCGAAATAGGTTTGGCGTGGAATAGTGCGGCGGAAATGCCACCGGCATCTGATGCTTTCAGACAATATATTTTGCAGCGTTTCAGCAGTGCCAGTCGTAAAATCGGAAAAGAGCTGTTTCCTAAAGAAGCAGAAAGATAATAACATTGCTGTGCATAACGCGAAATACCCTGTTGTCTCATTTTAAGGCAACAGGGTATTTCCCGTTTTTTGAAGAAAAATTTTCCTTTGTAGTAAGCTTATCAGAATCTCCTGAAAGTGCCGCCTAGACGTTTAAATTTAGTGTCTGTTACAAAGGGATCTTCAATTTTACGCATATCCTTACACATTTTATCTTCTTCAGCAATACTTTGGCAGACGCTGGTACCCTCTAGTTCTATCATCTGGTCAATAATACTTTCACCGGAAGGGGTGTGATTTAATGCGTTTTCTTCTTTTAAATCTACCCATTTGCCGATGAGACCGCTGTGATGCGGTAATTTTTCGGCATTTGCAAAACTGGAGCAGGGTTCCGTTTCTAAAACTGAAATACCATTGTTGTTTTGAGCTTTTTCCTGAACATGTAACCATTTTTCTGTAGACATAATATACTCCTTCTTTCTAAATTTTTTATAAATAACGTAGGTAAATGTATCCACTGCTGATAAGAATGGATAATAACATTAACGGAAAAGCAATTTTCATAAATTGCAGGAATGTGATAATCACACCACGCTTAGTAGCCATCGAGGCTACCAGCACATTGGCGGATGCACCTATGAGAGTGCCGTTACCGCCAAGGCAGGCGCCTAATGAGAGAGACCACCAAAGTGGGTTCAGATTAGTAATACCCATATTTCCCATATCTTTGATCAGAGGAATTAAGGTAGCTACAAAAGGAATGTTATCCACAAAAGCGGAGCAGATAGCGCTCATCCAGAGAATAAGCATAGCAGTAGCAGTTTCATTACCGCTGGTAATTTCCATAGCTTTCTGTGCCAACATGCTGATGATACCGGTATCTACTAAAGCCCCTACAAGGACGAACAATCCAGCGAAAAAGAAGATCGCCAACCATTCTACGCTGCTCAGCATACGGCTGATCATAGGCTCGTTTCTGTGGCAGGCAAGTAACAGCAACAGACCGGCACCGGTTATGGCGGCAGTAGCAGATTCAATTTTTAAGGTGCTGTGCAGGACAAACATAACAACAGTTAAAGCCAGAACGAAGAGACATTTATAAAGCAGGTTCCAGTCCTGAATCTGGTCTTTTTCCTCCATACACATCACATGATGTTGCCTTTCTGGTGTTGTTTTGAGACCTTTGTGATAAAGTAGAATGAGAATTAAATCAGTTACGATAAAAATGAAAAGACAGATGCCTGCAAGGTTGGTAATGAAATCAACAAAAGAAAGACCGGTAGCACTGCCTATCATAATATTTGGCGGATCACCGATAAGCGTTGCTGTGCCGCCTATATTGGAGGCAAGAATCTGACTGATCAGGAAAGGCTTGACATCAACCTGCAGTTGGGAAGCCATGCTGAAAGTCAGGGGAACGGTAAGTAAAACTGTGGTTACATTGTCTAACAGACCGGAACAAACCATAGTAATACCAGATAGAGCAAAGAGCAACGCAGTAGGATTGGCGCGCACTTTTTTGGCTGCCCAGATTGCCAGAAATTTGAACAGACCTGTCTCTCTGGTGATGTTAACGATGATCATCATACCTATTAAAAGCCACAGCGTGTTCCAATCGATATGGCTGATAGCACTTTCCTGTGTCAGAATACCGCTCCAGATCATAAGCGCAGCGCCTAAGAGGGCGATGATAGTACGATGAATCTTTTCTGAAATGATGAAGGCGTAGGCCAGAATAAAAATTCCGGCGGCCAGGGGTGTTTGATAATCCAAGAGAATAGGACTTCCTTTCCTGAAAATTTTCTATAAGCGACTAGCTCAGCTTCTCTATCTTGTGCTTTTGGTACAGTGGAGGGAGAAGATAGGGAAACTGAACTGCCTTACGATCAATACTATAACGGATAATATTGCTAATTTCTAATGAATAATTGATGCTTAGCTAATGAATTAATTTCATCGTATTAGCAGATTGCTACGCTAAGCAATAAAAAACACCGCTGCCCAAAGTGCAGGGTCACCTTGGGTTTTGGTGTTTTGCTTATCAGTCTGTTAATGTCAATTTAAAAATACAGGAAAACTATCTATGCTATTGAAAAGTAAAGGCTGTTAGTTCCCATTTGAAAAATTGGAAGACGTATTTTCTAATGCTTTTAAGATATCTCTGCGGGTGATAATGCCTACTAAAGTATTTGGTTTTTCAATGACAGGGATATTAGGAATATGTCCGTCTACGGCAAGCAGCATGATACTTTCTAGTGATGTATCCGGTGTTACGCAGCGCACATGGCGGGTCATGATGTCAGTGACATAGGTATTGAGCTGCTTTTGGAAAGAAGTCATGTAGCGACCGTAACCAGTATAATAGCTGCCTGCATCAATGACATCAATGTATTGCGGGCCGTAAGGATAAAGCTTTTTGTAAAGAATATCTCCCATGGTGACAACACCAAGAAGCTTATTATCTTCTTCAACGACCGGAATCAGATCCTGAACTTCTTTATCCCGCAAAAAAATGCTGATTAGTTCATTAATAGTGGTATCTGCTTTAACAGTAAGCAGATTTTGACGCATGATTTCCCTGGCCACACATATTTGACTTTTCATTATTAAACCCTTCTTTCTGAGATAAACCATAAAAATAACAGCGTCGTGTATAGGAAAGCTGTTAGAGGTAATAGATAGTTTTTCACTGTCTTCATATCTATATTAGCACAAAAATATCTGGAAGGGAGCAACTTTAAAGTCTTTATGAATAACTTTCATAAGGCAAATGAATGACTTTCATGAAATTTTAGAAGCGAATCAGGGACAGTTTAGTAAGCGGAATATTGACAATATACTATATTCTTTACTTGTCAAGTTTTTGATTAGGTGCTATATTATGTAGTACTGATATGTCTATAAAATTTCTATTAAATATATTGGGAGAGAGGAGCGGTAAAGTTGCTCAAAGGTATAATTCTGATTATAGGTGCCGCAACCTGCTGGGGCATGGGCGGTGTAGCAGGACAGTATTTGTATCAATATCATCAGGCAGATATGATCTGGCTTTGTATGGTACGTCAGATTTTGGCAGGCTGTATGTTCCTGCTTTTTGCGGCCTTTGTGCAGAAGCAGGATATCTTTGCTATTCTTAAGGCAGATACCTTGAATATTATTGAGTTTTCGTTTTTAGGTATCTTGGGCGCGCAGCTGGGTTTTTATTACACCATCGGTTTGTGCAATGCGGCGACGGCGACGGTTTTGCAGTACATGGCACCGCTTTATGTAATGCTGTGGATGAGCTATAAGTCAAGAAAAATTCCTGACGTACGTGAACTGATAGGCATTGTCGGCGCACTTGTCGGTGTCTTTCTTATCGCAACGCACGGCAGTCTGGATAGCCTGGCGATTTCGCCAATGGCATTGACAATCGGTGTATTGTCTGCGCTTTCCTATGCATATTACAGCATTAAGCCGGGCCAAATGCTCAAAAAATATACTGCGGCAACGCTTATCGGCTGGGGCCAGCTTATCAGCGGCGTGGCATTAATTATCTGGCGTAATCCCTTTACGCCTGCAGGTCATTGGGATATGAGCGGTTATTTGGCTTTTGCGTATCTGCTGTTGGGTGCGACTATTGCGAGCTATGCATTTTATCTGTCAGGTTTGAAAATTGTCGGCCCTACCAAGGCGAGCCTGATTTCCTGCGCCGAGCCTTTGGCTTCTATTATCTCCGTAGTTTTGCTGCTGAACACAAAATTGGCAATGGCTGATTATATCGGTATGGCGTGCATTATTTTTACGGTTTTATTACTTTCACTGCCCAAAAAATAAACATTTTTCATAGCAGATATGATAGAATAGAATTAAGTAAAATTGCTTAAGCTAAGCAGGAGGAGGTACGGAGATGACTGATTATAAGTACAAATATGGTCATGGCTACAAGGAGTTTTCTCTGCCGGAGGAGCATGTTCTGGGCGAACTGAAAATGAAGCAGATGCCGCCGCTGGAGAATTTAAAAGCAGCTGTTCTGGATGCTTTGTATCATCCTATCGCCAGCGCACCGATTGATGAGCTGGTGCAGCCCGGAATGAAAATTGCCTTTATCTGTAACGATTCAACCCGTGTTGCCAACACGCATTCCTTTATGCCCATTTTGGTTAACGAGATGAATAAACTGGGCGTTAAGGATGAGGATATGCATATTGTCTTTGCTTTGGGTACACATCGCTGCATGAGCCACGAGGAAATGGTGGAGCAGGTCGGCGAGGATGTTGCCAAACGCCTGAAAATGTATAACAGCGACTGCCATGTGCAGGATGACTTTGAGTATTTCGGCGAAACAGAGCATGGCACTCCTGTATGGCTCAATAAGCATGTTTGCGATGCTGACCTGGTTATTTTGACCGGTACCGTTGTTTATCATTTCTTCAGCGGCTTTGGCGGCGGACGCAAGGCTGTGCTGCCCGGTGTTGCCGCTATGGAAACAGTTCGCAAGAACCATAGCCTGATGATGAGTCCGGAGGCAAAATTAGGCAAGCTGCATGGCAATCCTGTATACGATGATCAGGTAGAGGGCGTGCGTCTTTTTGCAAAGGAGCATAAGATGTTCCTGTTCCATTCTATTTTGGATGCGCAAAAGCAATTCCTGAAGGTTTTTGCCGGTGACTGGTATGAAGCACATCTTGAGGCCTGCAAATTTGTCGAGCAGGTTTATGGCGTACCTATCAGCGAGCCTGCGGATGTTGTTATTGCCAGCTGCGGCGGTTATCCTAAGGATATCAATATTTATCAGCTGCAAAAGACGATGGATAATTCCTGGTGTGCTGTTAAGGATGGCGGCGTAATCATTATTCTCGGTGAATGCGAAGAAGGCAGCGGCAGTGCCGCTCTGGAAAAGGCATTGGAAGAAAATCCTTCTCCGGATGCTATTAAGGCGGAGCTGGAAAAGAATTTTGTCATCGGTGCGCATAAGGCTTTTGCTATCACCCGCCTGATGAAGAAGGCGCATTTTATACTTGTTTCCGCTTTGGATAAAGAGCTTGCCAAAAAATTGCTGTTTGAATCTGTGGATGATGTAGATGCGGCTATGAAGCTGGCAGAAAAATATGTCGGCAAAGATTATAAGGTTTTACTGATGCCGCAGGGCAGTCTGACAGTGCCTGTGTTGAAAAAATAAAATTTTATAAAAAAATAAATGACTCTTGCCTTTTACGATGATATCATATATAATTGTAATGTTATTAGTATGTGATTAAGTAGAAGGGGAGAACGTTTGTGAAGTTAGATATTGATTATAAGGCTATAGGACTGAGGATAAAGGCCGCTCGTGCCAGAAAAGGATTAACTCAGGGAAATATAGCTAATCTAACTGGTCTGTCAACTCCGCATATCAGCAATATAGAAACCGGTAATACTAAGCTTGGCCTGCCTACAATTATTCATCTGGCTAATGTACTGGATGTTTCTGTGGACGAGCTGCTGTGTGACAACATTCATCACAGTGAGCAGATTTACTGCAATGAGCTGGCTGACTTGGTTAAGGATTGTTCTGTAGATGAACTGCATATTATTTCTGAATTAGCAAAGGTCATCAAGAAGGCCGGCATCAATAGTGCCAAGAAGGTCAGAAAGCGCCGTACTAAGGCAGAGATGGCAGCAGCTAAGGCAGCTGAAGAAGCTGCAATGCAGATGGAAATTTAATATAGCTTTTGTGCTACTGTAGCTCAGCTGGTAGAGCAACTGATTCGTAATCAGTAGGTCGCAGGTTCAAATCCCGTCAGTAGCTCCATTAAAAAATCAAGCACCCATGCGGGTTTTCGCGTGGGTGCTGTTTTTTTGTAATGGTGAATTTTATGCTTTTTGAGGGATTTTGTCCCACTTTTTGTCCCACTTTTTTTATTTTTAGGGTTAAAAACAGCAGGAAAAATCTATGTTTTAGTCACGCGTAGCGTTATATATTATTGGCACTCAAAGCTATCGACTGTTACTGGGATTGCGGATTTTTAGGTGATAAAAAACACGTAATCAGTGACAAAAAACACGTAAATTTTTAACTTAAGGTGAGAAAAAACACGTAAATTGCGAACAAAATATCACTAAAATAAAACAGCAAGAATTGCAGTTAATGCAGTCCTTGCTGTTTTTATTTCTGAGTTGTTTATATAGGATTTTCAAGGTTGTAAAAGGGAGTAGGAAATGATCCGTCTTTTTGACGCTGATGTTTGAATAAAGCATCGTTCAGATGACATAAGTAAAGATACTCTTGATTCTCAAATCTCTTTAATAATGTCTTATCGCCAATCAGAGGCAGGCAGTACCTTGCTTCCTCCGGAACGGTGTCAGCATAACGGGCAATCCTGTAAGAGATATACATATTAGCCAGAAAGATTATGTTAGCACGTTCTCCCTGGGTATAATTCTCAATACGCAGTTTTTGGTCTAGGTAAGTTGTATCTAAATGCAAGTCGCTAGCTAAATCTTTGTGAGAACCAAAATATTGCTCTCCAAAGTGGTAATTTATGATATCATCTTCTAATTTCAGAAGAAAGGACTCATTATAAGGAAAATCAGTGTGACCAAGCATGAAATCACTTGAAACAGCAAATAGATTACAAATGCGGTCGAACATAAAGAGTGTTGGCTGCGCTTTTTCTTTTTCCCACATGGTAATGCTAGGTGCTTTAATATTAAGAATCATGGCTAATTCTCTTGTTGTTAATTTATAGGTAGTACGGAGTAACTCCATTCGTTTGAAAAACTTAGACATTATATACCTCTTAAATAAAAGTGAAAATCACAAAAATGTCAAAAAGAAGCCTTGTAAAGCAAAAACGCATATGCTAAAATATACTTAACAAGCTTGCTAAAAATAAATTATCAAGACTACTTAAGTTATATATTCTAATTATAGCATATCATGAGGATTGCGGAAAGGAGCTTCTAACATGAGTGATAAATTATACTATTCGTTAAGCGATATTCGGAGCGAGGTATATCAAAACCAAGTTTGTATGGCAACCTTGCAAACTATGGCTAAGACAAACAAGATACCTACTATACGTGTAATGAGCCGTATTTTTGTGCCGCGTTGGTGGGTTGAGCAGCAAATCAAAATAGCTACGGGTGAGAATAGTAGCGAAAATGATGGTAGCGACAAACAGTGAGTATTTAACTCCTTCAATCGATTATGCTGATGTTAGATTTAATTTTGTGTCTGATGGTAAGGAGATGAGTATTGCTCTACATCAATTTTTAGATTTTCTTGTCTATAATGCATATAATCGGCGCAAAATGATGCGAAATGATGATGTGTCTGTTTTTTATGTAAGTCCTGGTGAGTATTTTGCATTTATAGGAAGAAAGCGACCGAGTTCTAAGGATTACACTAATTTTAATGCTTCATTTGTGAAACTTAAGCATTCAGATTTTAATTTTTGCAAAGATAAAAATAATCATCTGCTAATGGCTTCATGCTCCATTTTAATCTCATATGTGATTTCTAAAAGTAAAACTGATTATCGCAAGGTTATTTATGCTTACAACCTTAATCCAATTGTTTTTCAATTTTATTCTTGGCAGAATCGCAATATTGTACAATATTTGGGCATTAGTGGCTTAGTTGGGCGAAAATATTCGTATCTCTTGTACGTATATCTTTTGCGTCGAGGTATAGAGCTAAGAAAAAGCCTGAATATTGATTATGATATGTTGGGGCGGAATTTAAAACGTCCGGAGAACGAGGAAAATAAGCAGTTTAATCGAAACCTGAAGTCTGCGGTAGACGAAATTAATAAATTGGCTGAAAATAGTAAAATCAAATTTAATATTAAGGTTAAGATTGACAATAGAAGGAGAATAGCAACATTTACTCTTCTTAAAAATGCTAAAAGTAATGATAAGAGCGTAAGGGCTGTAAATAAATCTCTTAATAGTGCTGATGTTAAAATGTCGATTTATAAAACAAAAAATGCATCAGATTACATACCATGGAGTTTTGGTGATGATGACATTTATAATAAAATTTATCCGGAGGGATGATAATGTCTAGGCGTGGTAATGGCGAAGGATCGCTTAAACATGATGTGAAAAATAGAAGATGGATTTGGTGCGGTAAGTTTGATGATAGTGATAAGAAAAAGTATTTTACAGCTAAAACCAAAAAGGCTGTGCTTGCCAAAGTAGATGAGTATAAAGCATCAATGGATAGACGGAAGAACTTTAATAATATGACATTATGTGAGTGGAGTGAAATTTGGCTGGCAGCAGTTGAAGGTACTGTAAAGCCTAAAACATATGAATATTATTATAAGTTCTTTTGCAACTACATCAACGATGCAATGGGAAATAAGTTATTAGGGGATATAAAAAGCCTTGATATCCAATATTTCCTAAAAAATCTTGCAACAAAACCTGCTCTTAAAGGAAAGCCGTTGAGCCCGGCTACAGTTAATGGTGTACGCAGGACTATAAATGCCTGCCTGAACTATGCGGTAGATAATGATATTATAAGGAGCAATCCGGCTAAAAGTACGAAGCCTATCAGAAATACCAAAAGACAAGAAATTATGGTATTGTCTAAAGAGCAGCTGATGATGCTATTGGATGTTGCTGCGCAAAAAGATTATATACACATCACGGGAGCGCAGTATAAGGAAGATATAGGGCAGGAATACCTAAGATGCTGTTATTACTTTGCGTTGGTTCTGGAGGCTGCCAGCGGCCTTAGAATAGGTGAGTTGTTTGCTCTGACCTGGTCTGACTTAGACCTTGATGCTCAAGTTGTACATGTAAAGCAAACTATGGTATGGGGAAGTGCTGACGTAAAGTTTGTCAGTCCCAAGACGCTTCGTTCTAAGCGTGATATTGATATTGACGATTGTACGGTTCAGAAACTGAAAAAATGGCAGATTTGGCAAAAGCAATATGCAGCGCAGTTTGAAAGTTTATTTTTAAATAGCGACGGACTTGTCTTTACCAATAGTTTTGGCAAACCTATTAATTACACTAACTTTTATCAGCGCTATTGGCGTAAATTATTGTTAGCAGCTGAGCTTCCGGAAGGATTTACATTTCATGCTTTGCGACATACGCACGCATCTTTATTATTAATGGCAGGCGAAAACATCAAAGTTGTCAGTGAGCGCTTGGGACATAGCAGTGTATCAACGACGTATAACATATATTGTCATGTTGTGCCAAATTTGCAAAAGCATGCTGCTCAAAAATATAAAGACTTGAATATTTTAGGTGATCGTGAAATTGATGTATTATTCGACAGTTGAGTTTCAAGTGATTTTTTCGCAGTATGGCAAGCTTCCTGTTTGAGTAATCAAACAGAGCTTGCAAGGGCGGAGGCCCGCCCTTTGAACCCACCCGGCAAGGATGAACCTTGCCTTAAAACACGCTAAGCGAGGAAAAACATGACTGAGCGCGCGAGAAATGTGCAGATAAAATTTTATGTTACTGAAGAAGAAGCTGCTTTATTGCAACAAAAAATAGACAAGTCTGGCAAGAGCCGCAGAGATTTTTTCCTGCAGCTTGCCAGCAGCGGAAAAATTGTAAGGCTAGATTCATTGATGAGCGAGCTGAAAAGACAGGGAAATAATCTTAATCAGCTTACCAAAGTTTTTAATACTTACGTGGATAAGCCCTTATACAGTAAAAATGCAATGGAAAGCGTAAGAAAGATTTTGGAAGAGGTCGGAAAAACATGGCGATTATTAAATCAATTTCTAGCCGTTCAATCAAACACACACTTAAATACATCACGCAAGAAGCAAAAACCTCAACAAAACTGATAACAGGTATTAACTGTGAAGCAGATACTGCCTTGATGCAGATGCAGGTAGTTAAGAAGGTATATGGAAAAACAAATGGCAGAAGTTGTTTTCATTATGTCCAGAGCTTTGCTCCGGATGAAAAGGTTACTCCAGAGCTTGTACATCAGATTGGCTGCGAGCTGGTGGCAAAATGCAAAAAATTCACGGGCTTTCAGGCAGTTATAGCTACTCATATTGATCGAGAGCATATCCACAATCATATTGTGTTTAACTCCGTCAGAATGACTGACGGTAAAAAAATGCAGAGCAGCAAGGCTGACTTAAAGGCTTTGAAAGCTTTGAGTGATGAGTGCTGCATGCAGCATGGTTTAACAATCACAGAAAAAGGAAAGACTTTTGCAGGAGCTGAACGAGAAGAGGTGAGCACGTCTAAAACAGGAAGTTATAGGGTACTTATAGCAGCCAAGAATGGGAATGTTGATTCCTGGGTAGCAGATATCGCTGTAACTGTTCTTGAAAACAAGTACCTTGCTGTTAGTAGGGAAGATTTTTGTGAGCGGATGAATAAGGCTGGTATTGAAGTAAAATGGACAGACGGCAGAAAGAACATAACTTTCTACTTTGGCAAAAAGAAGGTCAGATCCAGCAGGTTGCAGGAATACTTCAAGATAGACTTTAGCAAGGAGGGTTTGGAAAGTGAATTTGAAAGCAATAGAGAGGGTGATAGAGCAGCAAAAGAAGCAGATAAGCAGCTTGCTGGAGGAAAAGAAAGCTTTGAAGAAGCAATTAGAGCAACAGGAAGTGAGCTATCAGCAAGAACTGCAGAGCTTAGAGCAGAGATTGAAAGAGCTGCAAGAGAATTATCAGAGAGTACTGGAAGAAATGAAGAAACAGACACCAAGCACACGTCCGAAGAGGAAACTAATACTCTTCCCTTGAAAAGGAAAACAAAATTGGTATGGCAGCAATCGGAAGATGATGAAATTGATAATAACAGAGAGCGTGATTTTGACGGTTAGAAGATATTTATGCAATGAAAAAGCCACGGGACTATAAAATCTCGTGGCTTTTGCTTAAATATCTTCATCTATGGCTTCGTTTAACATTTTCCCCAAGATGATCAGGGCGGCCCAAAGCAGAAGCAAATTGGGGAAGAACTCTGTATCGCGCAGAAATGCAATATATCCCAATGGAGCAAGCAGTGCTATGGTAAGAATTTTGAGCACTAGGCTACAGGACATTTTATACTCGGTTTGGGAATTATTTCGCTGCAGCACATACAGATTATAGCAAAGATAGGCAGTTAAATCGAGCGTAATAAGACCGATAAGCACTTTCATGATAAGCTGTGTGTTCAAATAAACCCCTTCTTTCGTAGTACCAGCATAATTACGGAATGGATTAAAAGTTTTGATTTTACACGGTCCCAACTAATGGGGTTCTAGAGAAGCGTGAGTATAAAACTATGCGAAGGCTTTGAAAAGACGCTCAGCGAGGCTTCTGCAAGTATTTCTGAGCGTCTTTCCTGGGATAAGTTAATTATTTGCTAATACTTGATACATCTTCATGAGCTCTGCGACACACTGCGATTCTGTCATGCCTTTACCATAGAAGCCATAGGCTTCCATGACAGCCTTATCATTAGCACGATGTGCTTTTAAAAGCTTAAAAGGCATTGCTGAATCATCATATAAATCTGCCAGACTGCTGTCGGGATAGAGAGCACGGGCATCTAATATTCCCTGTGCAGTTTGGGCAATCTTAGCTTTTTGTGCTTCGGTAGGTGTAGGCCAGGGGAAGTTGTTGTAAACATTATCTTTAGTGATTCTATAATCGCTTTTCAATCTTCCGCAAACATAACGCATCCAAGCCATAAAAACATTTGATGTTATTACTCTAAAGTCATAAAGGCTTGCATTAGCAACAACAACAACGAGGTTACTTGCTAGATAGTTAGGAGGAAGAAAACCAATTGGAACGTACTTTCTTCTTTCTGACGATGTTAGTGGCATGACTAAAAACGGCTTAGTTGGTATAGTTTCAACATGAAATCTAGTAGGTTTATCGGCTAATTTTCTTGTACCAGGACTTTTACTGTTTAAACGGAATTCTTTTACTGCTTCTACGCGTTTTAAGCATAGAGGCATTCTTCGTAATTCACTTGGAGAACAATCACCTAGCCATAAGCAATATCTAGGTTTGCGATTAATGAATTCATATGCTCCTATCCATGGTCTAAAGAAGTTTTTGGCTAATGGTTCTTTTTTTATAAACTCTTCCATTTCTTCAGGAAGAAAGAGGTAATTTCCATCATCGATTGGCTTATTACCACTTCTTGCTTCTGGAGCTGGCTTACAGAGTACAGTTTTTCTGTTTTCAACAAAAATATCATCACCGTCTAATAAATATGCATTTATATGTTTAACAGATTGTCGCTGATTACCGGTAAAAATGATTTTTTCAGCCAAATTATTTGAAATACTAAAACCAATTATTACGCAATGAACGTTTGCTCTGTTACTTGCTTCACTATCCCATCTGAATGTTCTATAAGCAAAATCGATATGGACTCCTTCTTCAAATAAAGGTTTCCATAAAATAGCTACCTGTTCACCTTGGGTAATTGAATTTGTGGAAACTAAAGCTGTTCTGATTTTAGAATGATGCATCATTTCAGTAGCTTTTTTATACCAGCAGGAAACATAGTCAAGATTACCTGCGTTTTTCAAACCATCGAAAATTTTGAGCAGTTCATTCTTTTGTGCTGCACTCATCATGCGTGCTCCGACGAATGGCGGATTACCCATAATATAATTAAGCTCGTTTTTAGGAACAACATCTTCCCAATCCATACTTAGAGCATTGCCTTCATGGATATTGGTATAGGTTTTCAGCGGCAGAAAATCAAGTGACATATGCACAATATCTTCTGTGGCTTTCATCATCTGGCTTTCGGCAATCCAAAGGGCAGTTTTGGCAACAGCAACAGCGAAATCATTGATTTCAATACCGTAAAATTGCTTGATTTGTACTTGAATAGGATTAAGTAATTCACCTAAAATCATTTCACCGCCTGTGAGTAAGCGGATGACTTCGTTTTCAATTTTGCGCAGGCTGATATATGTTTCGGTAAGGAAGTTGCCGCTGCCGCAAGCCGGATCTAAAAATTTTAATCCGGCAAGCTTTTTTTGAAAAGCTTCAAGCTGTAATTTGCGTGTACGTTTGACTGTGATATTTTTGATTTTAGTAAATTCGTTTTTCAGTTCATCTAAAAATAAAGGATCAATAACCTTGTGAATGTTTTCGATGCTAGTATAATGCATACCGCCGCTGCGACGAGTTTCCGGATTCAAGGTTGATTCAAATACTGCACCGAAAATAGTTGGAGAAATTTTCGACCAGTCAAAATCAGAAGATGCTTTTTGCAGGAGTAAATCGCGAATTTCTTCTGTGAAATTAGGTATTTCTATATTTTCATCTTCAAAAAGTCCACCATTTACATAAGGAAAGGCAGCAAGCTGCTTATCAAGATAGGGATCACGTTTAGCTGGCTTTTGGTCAAGCACTTTGAACAAATCAATAAGAGCACGACGCAAATCACGTACTTCAAAGCGTTCCAGATAATCATGGAACATATCATGTTCGCCAAAAATACCTGCGTCCTCAGCATAAAGGCAAAAAACAAGGCGAACGCAAAGCTTGTTCAGACTTCGCAAAGATTCTGCATTACTGGGATCATTGTACTGATTCAAAAAAGCATTATAAAGCTTGCCAACCAATTCGCCGGCAGCCATAGACACTTCCATTTCTTTGCGGATATGAGCACTGCCATTATCGACAAGGAAATTAAGACGATAATACTCTTCCGGCAGATTGGATAAAAGAATCTCTTCAGGCTCGTTATGAGGGTGTTCCATATCATAAACGAGGAACTTTTCAAAGTTACAAGTTACAATCCATTTGGGATGTTGTGATACCGGAAGCTCTGCTGCATAGCGTTTGGCTTGTTCAATTGGTTTTAACAGCGTTCCGTCAGATTGTTTGATTGGTGCAAGCAAATCTTTTTTTATGGATTTTTGCTCAATCATTACCTTGGTTTCACTGATATATCCATCAATAAAGCTTGTATGATCAAGATGAACTTGGTTTTCAAAGCTGATAAATTGTTCCGGGTTTTCTACTCCGTAAACTTTGTTTAAAAGTGATAACCAAAACGGCTGGCTCTGGCCTTTTTCATAGCCTTTGCCTTGCCAGTATGCAGCAAATTCCTTGGCTGCTTTTCTTTCCTCTACATCATTCATGCTCCAACTTCCTTTCATATTCACGTACCAGGTTATAAAAAGTAGAATGCTTAAGTCCTTCTAGCCTCATGCATTCAACTGCAGTAATATTTCCAGCTTTCCAACTGTCATAGTGCTGCTTAAAAGTTTTACTGATAGCTGTTTTAGGCCTGCCAAGCGGTCTGTTTTCTCTTTTGGCAAGCTCAATACCTTCACGCTGGCGTTCCTTTATATATTCACGTTCAAGCTCGCTGAAAGCAGCGAAAACAGTCAACATGAACTTTCCTTGAGGAGTTTCTGTATCGATACCTTCTTTGAGGGACACTAGACGCACGCCTTTACCTTTAAGCTTAGCAAAAATGTTCAAAAAGTCTACTGTATTACGTGCCAATCTGCTTATACTTTCGATATACAGTGTGTCTCCCTGTCTGACATAAGCCAGCATCTCATTTAAGCCAGGACGAGCAGTGTTTTTGCCGCTCAATTTGTCGGCAAATTCTTTTTCAATATGTTTATCCTCTAACAAAGAACGTTGCCGGGCAAGATTCTGATCTATGCTTGAAACTCTTATATAACTGATATTAGCCATGATATGCTCCAATCCAAAAAAGATTCATAAATATTTTTGAACATCCATATAAGTGAATTATAACATTTATGGATATTGGAAACAACTATGCAACAAGGTATACCTTTCGGGAAAGATTCTGTTGAAAATTTTTTGACACTAATTTTTACCTGTGCTAAACTTTAAGCAAAAATGAACGCGCATAGTATTGTTAATGAATTGAGGTATTTGATTATGACTAGTACGTTAAATACTGCTTTTTTAAGCAACAAGGGCGAATATACTTTTTTTAAGTTCCGCGATAGAGTAATAACTTTTTTGACCGGAAAACGATTAGAAAGGTATACAGAAATATTAGAATGGGATAATGGCTATATAGTTGTACTTTGTAAAAATAAGAATGAAGATAAGTTAGAAGAAGATTATATAGATTTACTGCCGATTTTAGATAATCTGTATATTGAACCGGAGTTTCTTGCCCCAATCAAGAAGGTTGAGATTAGTTATGACTGATGCCAAAATTTAAGTATTTGTACTAATGTACTAAAAAACCAGTGAGGATTTACCATCAGATAAATTTTCACTGGTTTTTCTGTTTAAGACTGTGTTTTCTTCCAGCATTTATGGATAACTTTAGCCAGGATTACAGTAAAACTAAACTTTTTAGTCTTGTCAGTACTAGAAATTGAGCTTGATTGCCTTAAGCTTTCAGCTTGCGCCATACTCGCATCAAGTTTTGCTAGATATGCGGCATTACGTTCTTCTTTTGTTGACATGTTATTATCCTCCATATCTTTGCGTATATTATAACATACATTGTTGGAATGATTAACAGGATAAATCATACGCGACGCAACAAAACAGACGCTCTACGGGCTTGCTGAACCGCGTAGAGCGTCTGTTTTATACGTCATGGATTTCTATGATTATTTTTAAAGATGGAGTTCCAGTGCGCTCATAACAACTTGCTGATTTGAAGAACTTTAACTTGTAAAGGTGCTTCTGCTTTGTTGGCTGATACCCAAATGGTTCTAGAACAGCTTTCTGAAGCAGGCCTATGCACTGCCTTGTTTTTTCATTAGCAAGATCGATAGTACAAGTTGGAGGTTTACAAAACTTTTCAATATCCTTTGCGCAAGCTGAAAGCGCAGGTTTTTTTTCTTCGCATTTACATATTGCAGCGATGATTGAATCATCACGATTAAGTATATCGAAAATGGCCTCAAAATCTGGGTTAGAAGAAAGAGCTTTTGGAATTTTATATTTTTTACAAGCAGTAGCAAAATTAGCTTTGCGAGAAATTGTGTAAGAACTTGGCATATGAATCACTCCTTTTTTAATACGATTAACATGCGTTTTCGCTTGTTTATGACATTATTATACGATATGTTGTTTCGCATGTCAATGGAGGCTTGAAAATTTTTTGAGAGAGGAGGAATCCGATGAAGAAGTTTTGGAAGTGGAAAAATCAAACCAATCCGGAGGAATATCTGGAAAGCCAATCATTGTCTACCTGGTATACCTTTTTGAATATAGATAAAGATAAAAGCATTAATAAGGTGAATTATAATAATCAATGAAGAAAGGATTTGATAAGCTATGAAAATTAAAATAGGCTATGACAGAGAAATTGATAGGTATGTGATTTATGATAATTTAGGCAATACAAGGGAGTTACACTGCGGGAGTTGCCTGGAAATATGCATTGGTAATTGTTGGATTGATACTTCTATAGAAATGCGTTGGTGCGCTGGTAAGGGTGAGTGGTATCTGACTACAGCAGGATTGAACATTGAACAGATAGCACATGATGGTTGCACAGCAAAAATTGAGTAGAGTGTCGTAATTAAAGGAATAAATTTTTTCGGGTAGCTAAAGCCACCCTGCAAAAATTTACGCTATCGCGAGCAGCGAAGGTCGGCATCACATAATCATAAATATTAGAATGCGTGTCGCTATCGCTCCAACTCCCAAGCCCCCTAAAGGGGGATGTCCACTCAAGGAAGAATGAAAATGCTTTTATCGTTATTTTAACGAAAATGGGGCCCCACCCACGCCGGTGGGCACCCCATTTCTTTAAGGATGAAATTTTATTGAAGGAAGGTTAGCTGCTTTCGAAAAAAATGATTAAGCGAAGAGTAATTCAATGTACCGTTCTTGTACTACTTTTTTGGGAATTTTATTTGATTTTAATTCAATGAGATGTATTAAGCAACACATATGGTATCAAGATTAAAGCACATGATACTATATATTGTATATAACAGCAATTAACAAATAGTGCAAAAGTTCGTAATCAGTAGGTCGCAGGTTCAAATCCCGTCAGTAGCTCCATTAAAAAATC